>Ga0209296_1000556_pt1 | contig 32501 bp, 40 predicted proteins | sample S_130206_EF_Meta_FD_187319 | JGI IMG/M metagenome (GOLD analysis project Ga0209296, IMG submission 187319) | Freshwater microbial communities from Lake Simoncouche, Canada to study carbon cycling - S_130206_EF_MetaG (SPAdes) (version 2) | ecosystem: Environmental > Aquatic > Freshwater > Lake ... | reverse complement strand
TAGTGGGCATCAAAGACATTGACTTTTGCCTAGCAATAGACGATAATAGTGAAGAATGTGCCTTAGTCATGGTCGATAGCGCAAAATATATATGTAATTACTACCCTAATACGGTCATAAGTAATAGTCTAAACGATTTCACAATGGCTAGTCACATAGATATGACTAAAATAAATAAAAAAATATAATAGGTGTAGAATGATTATAAATGTCTTAAAGCGTAATGGTAAAAAAGAGCCGTTAATGTTGGAGAAGTGGCAAGCACAAGTAGCAAAAGTATGTAACGGAATAGCAGATGTAAGTCCAAGTATGATTGAGATTAAATCTCAATTACACTTTTATGATGGCATCACTACAAGTCAAATAGATAGTATAACACTTAGAGCAATCGTTGATTTGATTGATGTAGAAAGCAACAGTGATGTTGGACATACCAACTATCAATATGTAGCTGGTAAGCAACGCATGAGTATGTTGCGTAAAGATGTATATGGTCAATATGAAGTTCCACATCTCTACGATATTGTTAAAAAGAATGTAGCAACTGGATTATATACAAGTGAATTACTAGAATGGTATAGTGAAGAAGATTGGAACAAGATGAATGATTTAATAGATCATTCTAAGGACGAGACATATAGTTATGCCGCCATTGAACAATTGATTGAAAAGTATCTAGTAAAGAATCGTTCAACAAAAGAAATATATGAAACACCTCAAATTCGTTACATGGTTGCGGCAGCTACCGTTTTTCACAGTGAAGAACCAAACTCAGCAAGAATCAAATACATCAAAGAATACTATAATGCTGCTAGTGATGGTCTTTTTACATTGGCTACCCCTGTGCTTGCTGGCTTGGGAACTCCAACTAAGCAATTTAGTAGTTGTGTGCTTATTCGCAGTGACGATGATTTGGACAGTATCTTTGCTTCAGGAGAGATGATGGCAAAGTATGCTAGCAAACGTGCTGGCATTGGTTTAGAAATTGGTAGACTACGCCCACTAGGATCACCTATTCGCGGTGGTGAAATCATGCACACTGGTATGATTCCGTTCTTAAAGAAATGGTTCGGTGACTTGAGAAGTTGTAGTCAAGGTGGCATTCGCAACGCTTCCGCCACTGTCTTTTACCCTATATGGCATCATCAGTTTGATGACCTTATTGTTCTTAAGAACAATCAAGGTACAGAAGAAACTAGAGTAAGACACATGGATTATGGCGTAGTACTTAGTGCTTTCTTCTGGCGTAGATTTAAGAACAAAGAGAACATAACATTCTTTGATCCCAACGAAGTACCTGACTTATATGAAGCATTCTATTGCAATACTGAACTATTTGAAGAATTATATACTAAATACGAAAAGCGTAAAGACCTACGCAAAAAGACAATGAATGCCGAAGAGGTATTCAAAAGCGGAATACTAAAAGAACGAACAGACACAGGTAGAATCTATCTAGTATTCATTGATAATGTTATGAAGCAGGGTCCATTTGATCCAGAGTATCATACAATTTACCAGAGTAATTTATGCTGTGAAATACTTTTACCAACGAAATCATTTAAGAGACTTGACGATAAGGAAGGACGTATCGCACTCTGTACTCTCGGAAGTATCAATTGGGGAGCCTTCCGTAATCCCGAAGATATGCGCCGCGCTTGTCGCATTCTACATCGGAGTCTTAACAATATACTGGATTACCAGGACTTTCTTTCCATCCAGTCTAAACTAAGCAACGATGAGATTCGTCCACTAGGCATTGGTGTCACTAACTTAGCATACTGGCATGCAAAGCGTAGCTTGAAGTATGGCGAGAAAGACGCATTGGCTGAAGTTAAAATCTGGGCAGAACATCTAGCATACTATCTAACAGAAGCGTCAGTAGAACTTGCTAAAGAACGCGGCAAGTGTGAAGGTAGTGATAAGACACGATATGGTCAAGGCATCTTCCCTTGGGAACTAAGAGCCAACGGTGTTAATCAATTAACAGACTTTCACCCAGAATTAGATTGGGAAACACTACGCACAAACATGAAAGAACACGGTGTCCGCAATGCTACACAAATGGCTATCGCTCCTGTAGAATCAAGTAGTGTAGTTATAAACAGCACAAATGGCATTGAGATGCCAATGAGTTTGATTAGTGTGAAAGAAAGTAAAGCAGGTAGTTTCACTCAAGTTGTTCCAGAGTATCATAAATTAAAGAACAAGTATCAATTGATGTGGGAACAAAAAGATTGTGATGGTTACTTAAAGACAGCAGCAGTATTAGCAGCATACATTGACCAGAGTATCAGCACAAACACATTCTATAACCCTGCTCATTATGCTGACCGTAAAGTTCCAACTACATTGATAGCAAAGAACTTGATGCAGGCACATATGTGGGGCCTTAAGACTTTCTATTATAGCCTCGTGAATAAACAGGGTAGCAAAGCTGATGCTGAAATCGCACCGCCGATGTTAGAGCCAATAAATTTTGATGACGAATCCGACTGCGAATCCTGTAAACTTTAAAGAGAAAATAAATGTCACAAGCACAATATAACCTACATACAAAGACAGATTACTTAAGTCGTAAGATGTTTCTAGACCCAGCCGGTCCAGTTACTATTCAACGTTTTGAGGAAGTTAAGTATCCAAAGATTGCTAAGTTTGAAGAAACAGCACGTGGTTTCTTTTGGCAACCAGAAGAAATCAGTTTAACTAAAGATGCGAATGACTTTAAAGAAGCTAGTGATGCCGTTAAACATATCTTTACTAGTAACTTATTAAGACAAACAGCATTAGATAGTTTACAAGGACGAGCACCAAGTCAAGTATTCACTCCTGTTGTATCATTACCAGAACTAGAAGCATTGATATATAACTGGAGTTTCTTTGAAACTAACATTCATAGCAAGAGTTATAGTCACATCATTCGTAACATCTATAATGTGCCCAAAGAAGTATTCAATACTATACATGACACACAAGAAATAATTAATATGGCTAGTAGTGTTGGTAACTACTATGAAAAACTACATCAATTAAATTGCTTTAAAGAGATCAGTCCAAAATCTGTTACAGAAGAATCGCATGTTAAAGCAATTTGGATGGCATTACATGCCAGTTACGCACTGGAAGCATTCCGCTTTATGGTATCATTTGCTACAAGTTTAGCAATGGTTGAGAACAAAATCTTTATTGGTAATGGTAACATTATCAGTTTAATTCTCCAAGATGAACTTCTACATAAAGGCTGGACTGCTTATCTTATTAATCAAGTCATTAAAGAGGATAGTCGTTTTGCAGCCATTAAGCAAGAATGTGAAAGTGAAGTCTATCAGTTATATGCTGATGTTATACGTGAAGAAAAAGCCTGGGCAGATTATTTGTTTAACAAAGGTCCAGTCATTGGGTTGAATGCTAATGTGTTAAAAGACTTTGTTGATTACACAGCGGTAGGAGCATTGAAAGAGATTGGTATTAAGTATCAGGGCAACAGCCCAAAAAGTACTCCTATACCATGGTTCAACAAACATAGTGATACAAGCAAGAAGCAGACAGCACTACAAGAGAATGAATCCACCAATTACGTATTGGGTGTAATGAGTGAACAACTTGATTACGACCAACTACCAAGTTTATAAAAGGAAATAATATGAAAGCAATAGTATGGAGTAAGTACCACTGCCCTTATTGTGACCAAGCGAAAGCATTGTTAACAAGTAAGGGAATACAGTTTGAAGAAAAGAAAATCGGTGACGGTTACACGAAAGAAGAATTATTAGAGGCAGTACCAAATGCCCGTACAGTTCCACAAATTTTCCTAGACGGAGAACTTGTGGGTGGGTTTACAGAACTCAAACAAAAATTAACAGAAAGTGTCTAATGGAAACAGGAAAAGTATATACATTCAAATTAAACAGCGGCGAAGAAATGATTGCCAAAGTTTTAGAAATAGGTCAAACTAATATCACTATTACAGAGCCAGTGAGCATTGCGCCTAGTCAACAGGGTATGCAGATGATTCCTAGCATGTTTACCGCAGAACAACGCGGAAATGTAACGCTAAATACTAGTGCGATTGCTTTTTATGCTAATACTGATGATAACATCAAGGATAAGTATATTGAAGCAACTACTGGTATTAAATTACCAGATAAAAAAATTGTAATGGGATAATGAATGGCAGCATTGAGTAGGAAGGGTGACGCAAATCAAGCAGGTGGAACGATTATTCGTGGCGCCAAGACGGTCATTGCCAATGGAATTGAAGTGGGGCTACATGTGAGTAGTATTACATCACATGCCCCATGGGGCAAACCGCACCCTCCACACGATGCTCCAACTACAACAGATGGAAGTCCAACTGTAATAGCAGAAGGAAGTCCCGTATTAAGAATAGGTTCAGGAAACACTTGCGGTCACAGTATCGTTCAAGGTAGTCCTGATATATTTGTACCATGAGTGATACAGGAAAACAAAGCCCTTTAGGTGTAAATGTAATGAGTGGGTTAGTCCAAGGCAAAGGCTTTTGGATTAATAATCCTACCGCCGGGTATGTGGGTTCTAGCACTAATTCTACCGACTATACCACTGGCACTGTGGTAAATAATAGTTGTTTATATTGGATTACTCATTCTATTAATTTATCATACGGTAATGTAAGTGATGAAACATATGCTAATATTACAACAATAGGTAGTAGTACGATACCTGCTTTAGGCAATAGTCCTCCGCCTACTTATACATATACAGGTAGTCCTTTTTGGGGCGGCCCCGGACAAATTGATGGTACTGGCTACACAGGAGAAACTGCTAGTTGGGGATATATAAGATTGTTCCCATGGCAAGGATATAATGAATTCAATTACAATGATACATTATCATTTAATGGGATGTATACTGATTTTTGTGGGTCATTTATTGCGGCAAGTTCATTTATTGATTATTCAAACAAATCAATTATGGCAGCGCAGAATTCAATAGGTTTCTTAGAAGGTACCTATAGTAATATGAATGATTTAACTACTGCTGATGTGACTAATGTAAGTTTAGCAACAGGGGTGTTTGGAAGAGATTTAATTAATTTAGGTAAGGCATTAGATTTATCTACTATTTGGACATTTGGATTTCCTTCTAATCTATTAGTAACTCTTAAAAAGTATAATGCTTTAACTCCCTCATTATCAGTAGCATTGTTGGCAGCAGGATTAACAACTAATGAAATTGACAATATTTCAAGTAATATCAACGTTACAACAGAACAGCAACAAAAAACATACGCAGCATTTTTATTAATTGGCGGTGTTGATTTAGCAGCTATATTAGTTAGTTTAAATTGTAATACTGTGGGATTAACTAGTCTAGCAGATTTACTTGATGTCAAAAAGATGTTCCCGCAAAGTTATTTGTCATTGACAGTACCTATATATAACGCAGTGCCGGGTCCAACTAATAGCAAAACATATTATCCTATATTTTCTACCTCAACTACTAACGGTGGACTTAATTCTGCTTTATCTGCTCCTGAAATAGTAGCATCAGTCGGGACAACTATTCCACCATTACCACCTGCCGTTCCACCAAGACCACCGCCTGCTCCTATGCCTACTACACCAGATAAAACTGAACGTTATCTTAATAGTAATATGAGTTCATATGCTGTGGGCCGCCTTGAAGGCGGAGTTACTGGTGCATCAGCCCCGGTCTCAGAGACTAGAACGTTTAGAGGATAAGATAATGACCATCATACAGAATTTTGGTGACGTAGCAGGCCTAGCAGGTGATGCGTATGGCGGCGGTGGTGGAGGCGGAGGAGGCGGGTTGAGTAGTTCTTCACTTGGTGTTCAAGTTAATTCAAATCAAGTAGGAACGGTGCTGGCCCCATCTGCTAGTACTACTTCAACTGGAGCAAGTAGTGTAGTTAATGCTCTTAATAGTCAATTCCCTACAACTGCTGCAGAACAAGTTAATTTACAAATATTGCCAGAAGGATTTGGATCCTATCTTGAAAATATATTGCCTAGTGATATAGCAGCAGCAGCCGGTGCTTTTAGCGCAACGATGCAACAAATTAAAAATGTACGTAAACTTGAGATTGAAAAATTTGCTCAAGTAGTAGCAAGTTTAGAAACTACTGCAGGATTAAACTTAGTTAACGGCACTAATGTTCCTACTGATACTACTGAAGCAAAAGCAGCATTAGCATTGATAGCATTGGGTAGCGGTCCATATGGTACATATACATATTCAGACTTTTTTGGATGTATGTCTGGATTGCCCTATCCATGGAAAGATATACAACCTGCAATTATAGGTTTACAAACCACGGCTCTATCAACTATCTATCAAAATCTTTATTTGGCACTTACTTGGGAACAAGCAACAGCAACTGTTACCCCGGGTTATTCAACTTCAGCCATACCCGACGGATTTGGTAACTATAATTATTTTTATACAATACAATCTATTCAAGGAATAGCATCATTTAATGGTGGCGGTGGATATGGAAGAGATGGTGCTGCTACCCCAACTGCTACAATAGATGGTGGATCAGGTGCTACTTTAATACTTACAATTGATACTAAACCAGTAGTAAATAATGGATCTACTACATTTGGCAAAGTACTTAGTGGGTTGTTGGGAGATCCAGGTATAAGTGTATCGTATGGTTCAGGTGCGAGTGCCACTCCGCCCCCTCCACCTGCTACATTGAATGTAACTATCCAAGCCCCTCCTGCGTTGACACCAGATTTAGATACTGTAGTTCAAGCATATATAGATGCGGCTAATGCTCAAATAGCAATAATTGAAACAACTCATCCTGGCCAGTCAATGGAATTAAATGACATGTGGGATAACTTAGGAACACAATTAACTATTGAGCAAAAAGCTAGAAACCTAGGACTAACAAAAATTCCACCTCCTAATGTTCCTCCAGCAGAAGTTGATAGAGAAGATTTATTTCAGTATCCGATTATGATATATAGTTTTACTGATTCAGTTCCAGTATATTCTAAACAAACACAACCAAACATGGCGGCTCAAACTTTAGAAGCTATCTCTGATTTAACAAAAGTTGCAGGAGAAAGTATTGTTGGTATGATGCGTTCTGAAAGAAATCAAGCAAGATTAATTGAAGCCGGTATACTATTAGATGATAATATACCCGACTCATTATCAGCAGCAGAAGCAACGGAATTAACAGCAAACGGCACAGTAGCAAACTCTGCTCCTGCGTTCCCGTTTAATGTTGCTCCTGCAGGATATTATGAACCTGCTACTGAAAACTTCTTAGTTACTGTTGCTGATCCGAATACGGCTGTAACAAATCCACCTGCTACAAAAATAGAACCACAAATATTAGGAGCCCCAAACTCAAGTGTGGCAGCAGTATTGGGAATAGGAACAATAGATGGGTTGCCTGTACCAAGTCCTGATATAGGTATAGGAACAGAAGGTATAAGTCAAGTATCAATACCAGATGCTACACCCTTCTTTGCTGGCCCAGGCGCAGGTGGAGGTGAAGGTAGTCAAGGCGGCGGCCCAATTGTGCCGGGAAGTTTAGCTGGCTCTCCGTATACTCAATTAATACCACCAGCATTGAATCCGATATATACATCGGGCTCATTACTACCGGCATCACTATCAGTTGCTCAAGCAATTGAACAAGTTATCACTTGTAATTGTGATTGCTGGGTACAATAACCAAATCTTTTGGTTATTCAACAAAACTGTAGTATACTACAGTGAAAGGAAATTATGTTATTATCATTAAAAAATAAGTTAATAATAATGTCCATGATGTTTTTATCTATCATGGCTGTTCCTTCGCCAACACAAATTGCTATTGATATGCCCACTATCACTCTAAAGAAGATTGATATGAAGCAAATAGCATGTATGGCAAGAAATATTTATTATGAAGCAGGGGCAGAAGCAATGCCCGGACAAGCAGCAATCGCTAGAGTTGTATTGAATCGTGTTAATCATGGGTTCGCTGAAACACCTTGTAAAGTTATCTATCAGAAAACATTAATCAACGAAAACGTAGTATGTCAGTTTAGTTGGGTTTGCGAAGATAAAAGTGATCCTAACAAATCAAATCCAAAATTCAAACAAGCAATGAGAGTTGCGTATGAAGTTATGGTCTTTGATATGTACAAGAATGTTGTCCCCAAGTCAGCACTATTCTTTCATGCAAATACAATAGATCCATTGTGGCCCTATAAACAAGTAGCACGTATTGGTAATCATATTTTCTATAGCAAGCAGAAGGTGAAGAATGAACAGAAGCCCGACAAGAAATGAGTTTAGTACTAAAATGTATAGAGAAAAATTAGCAGAAGATCCATTGGATGAAGATGCTGTTGCTATGATAGAGCATTACGAAGATTATGATATTCAGGATAAATTAAGGTCACAAGACCCAGAGTGGCGCAAAGATAACTTAGAGTATGACTTGCGTTCAACTGAGTGGATTATAGAGAAAGCTAAAAGTGATAATGTATATGCTCAACACCTATACGCAGCAATTTGTAATAATGAGTTTCAAAGAAATGATGTATGGCCTATACTAAGTGGTAAAAAATGGGGTGCTAGTTGGAGACATGCTGGGGCAATAATTGCTGATATGCGTGAACAAGGTGACTACATGGATTGGTACTGTACTGGTATACAGAGTGATGAACCAATGAATGAGGAAGTATTTCAGAATATGGACGACCATCAAAGACAAGAGTTTTTTGAAGCTAAAGCATATGTTAGTGAAAGTGTAGTTACTGATGAAATCCGTGAAGATTTGTTCAAATTAGGCTGGAACGTCTTAGAAGATAATTCAACTGACTAAATACTGTACAGGAGACATATTATGTTAGAAACTTTGTTATATTTATTTTTAGGGGCATTCGTCGGATGGAACTTCCCTCAACCACAATTTGCTAAAAACATACAAGCAAAAGTTTTATTAATGATAAGTAAAGAGGCTAAATAATGGCATACTCACAACAAGTTGTTGACCACTACGAAAATCCACGTAATGTAGGTAGTTTTGGTAAAGAAGATGAAGATGTGGGTACGGGAATGGTCGGTGCCCCAGCATGCGGTGACGTAATGAAACTGCAAATCAAAGTAGACCCTGTTACAGGAATAATATCAGATGCAAAATTTAAGACATATGGGTGCGGGTCGGCAATTGCTAGTTCAAGTCTTGTCACAGAGTGGGTCAAGGGTAAAACATTGGATGAAGCTGCAACCCTCAAAAACTCTACCATCGCCGAACATCTCGCCCTCCCCCCAGTTAAAATACATTGCTCCATCCTTGCCGAAGACGCCATCAAAGCCGCAGTAGAAGATTACAGAAAGAAGCACTAAAATGAGTACGGAAGCTGATAAACTTAAGCACAGCAGACGCTTGCTTAAGGATGACAATGCCATCCATAAACAATTGAAAATTGTTAAAGAAATGGGGCATATGGGTCATACAAAATTTATTAAAGAACCACACCGATTGGCAAAACATCACGCATTAGATTGTGGTAATCCAAAATGTTTAATATGTCATAGTGAAAAATTATTCGGTGAAAAAACACTCAAAGAACGAAAGTTTGACCAAGATATAGATCACCCCAGAGATAAACGCAGCAATGGGTTGTATATAAAAGAAGATTAATGTGGAGTTACTTCTACTATTGATTGTGATTGGTATATTCTTTACCATTAAACATATACGCAATAAAAAAACAGAAGAACACGAAAATCAAGAAAAACAAGATCGTGCTGCTTCAAAGGCATGGTATAGAGAGCAAATAAAATTGCGTAAAAAGAAGATTGACCCAAATGTGTAGATAAATATCTACGAGTAGAGTATACTCATAGAGACTTTTACACACAAGGAGAAATCATGTCTATTACAATTAAAAACTTAGAAAGTGCTTTGGCAGGAGAAAGTCAAGCACATATTAAATATCGTTATTTCGCAAAGATTGCCCGTGAAGAGGGGCATGAAAATATTGCTAAACATTTTGAGCATACTGCGGATCAAGAACTACTACACGCTTGGGGTCACTTGGAATTGTTGATTGGTAAGCCATCAACTAAAGAATGTTTAGAAAAAGCCATTGAAGGTGAAACATATGAATTCACTACAATGTATCCAAGAATGGCAACTGCTGCGGTCAATGAAGGTAATGATTTTGCCTACAAAGAAGCACAACATCAAATTGAAGAAAGCAAAGAACATGCTGAACAATTTAAGGCAGTGTTAGCTAAAGCACAAAAACGTTTTGCGGCGTTACAAAAGGTTGAACAACGTCACGCAGCAGCATATCAACAAAAATTAGGAGAACTATAATGGAACACGTTTGTGTAATATGTGGCCATGTCCACGATGAAACAATTGAAGGTAAATGGGAACAACTTCCTGACGACCATGTATGCCCTGAGTGCGGCTGTGGTAAAGAAGATTATGAGGAAATGACACTATGATGCCAAACCCAATAACTGTTAACGGCAACTGGTTAGAGTCTGTTAAAGAAAGTATCCCGGAACATGCCGAAGATATCAAAAATAATCTTTTGGATATCATGGCAAATCACGGATTAGAAAAAGTTGATGCACATGGGTGCGCTTACTCAGCAGCTATCGCGGCAAGCAATGGCGGATTGGCATTCGAAATAGAAATGAATAGTCCATTATTTATGCATGATGCTGAACGTGAAGCAACCAAAGCAGCAGCAGCGTTGATGGGTAGAAATAATACTTGGTACACCTTTGCTGAAATACATGATATTGAAGATGATGCTTTTACTAGTATCAATAGTACATTTGGTGTTTCGAAAAAGAAATTCTATATGTATGCTTTAGCAGCAAGTATAGTAGGTAAATGTAATCGTAGTATTAAATTTTATGCTGATGAGTTGGTTATGAAAGAAGGCATGACCTTCACCGAAGTAAGCAGCATCGCAAAAATTGCTTCCATAGTTAACAGTATTGGTAAAATAGCTATTTAATTTACTAATTTATGATAGCATTCAACAATGATGCCTTCACGCATAGTCAAGTTGAAAGTAAAATTTGGCTATGCGAAGAATTAGAAAATTTAAATTGGTATAGTGATACCACTCATATATATGCTGGGTGGTATGCTATAACCGCATTTTTATTATTAAGTCGAGGTAAGTTTAAAGTTAATCAAATTGAAAGTTTTGATTTGGATCCTAACTGCAAAGATATTGCTAATATGATTAACGAAGCATGGAAATTTCAAAAAAGATTTGGAGCATTTACTGAAGATTGTTCTAAACCTATCGTCCCTTTAAAAGGAACTTGTGATTTAATTATCAATACTGCCTCAGAACATTTTGAGACTATGGATTGGTTTAATAATCTTCCTTCTGGGATGAGAGTAATTATACAAGGAAACAATATGATACATGACGATGAGCATACTGTTCATACTGATTCGCTTGAAAGTTTTATAAATTACTATCCCTTAAGTGAGTATAATTATACCGGAACTAAAGATTTTTCATATACTGAGTTTAGCTTTACTAGATACATGATTATAGGTACTAAATAATATTATGAATAATATACCGGGTTTTATGTCGCACCATGAATGTGGGGTTTTGCGAGAATTGTTCTCTAAATACAATACAGCAAGTTGCGTGGGAGTAGAAATAGGATCATTCTTAGGTCGGAGTAGTTGGGAAATAAGTCATAGTATACCGTTGGGTAAATTATACTGCATGGACGCTTGGAATAATTGGGAATTTACTAGATCCGTCGCGGTCCACAAGTCAAAACTTAGATTAGCAGCAGTAGATACTAATTATAATGGGTTGCCTGATATAGGAACTAAATGTTCACTTGATGAGTTTTTAAAAAATACAAAAGAATGTACAAATATTACCACTATAAGAGCAGTCAAGCCATCTGATATTCCTGATTGGGATGAACCAATTGACTTTTTGTTTTTAGATGCAGCTCACACAAATCCATCTGACAAGGTATGGTTAGATTATTGGTTACCTAAAATTAAACCCGGTGGCAGATTAGTGGGACACGATTTTAACATGAACGATTTAAATCGCTTTCCTGATGTGTACATGAATATTAAATATTTACAAACCGTACTAAATCAACGGGTAAAAACTACTCGAACCGTGGACTATGAATCTACTATTTGGTATTTTGATCTATGATAAAACTAATTGATACAATCGATAGTGAGATAGTTCTATCACAGTATAAAAATCTTGAAAAAGATATTACTTGGTTGGAAGTCGCATCAAAAAAACAATCTGGATTACAATATCGACTAGGCGATGATATGTGGATAGGGTCTACTGGAAAACAGAACGGCTCAGAAAAAAGCTATTGTGAATTGAATCCGTTATTTGCGGGAACAATATTTGAAGAAATAATTAACAAATATAAATTGATTCGCACTAGGTTTATGTGGATGGGCCCTAATAGTTGCTATAGTATGCACAGAGACACTTCACCTAGAATTCACGTACCAATAATAACCAATGATGATTGCTATCTTGTTTTTAAACAAGGTATTATACAGCACATGGAAGTAGGGTCGGTTTATTGGGCTGACACTAGAGAAATTCATACAGCAATGAATTGTTCTTCAATACCAAGACTACATCTAGTTGGTGGAGTAGTTAGTTAACATGCCGCATGTATATAGCTTTTGTCCCACCCAAGTTTTAAATAAACTCAGTGAGATGAAAATAAAAAACAAAGGTGATGACGAAGATATAAAAGAGTATAGACAGTTGTGGGTTGACTGGATAAAACCATTTTCCGGATGTGAAAATAAAAACGATTGGGCTATCGCAAATGGTATACACGATGCTTTGGTTAATCAAGTAGCATATAGAAACAAAAAAGTAGATACTTTTTACGCATTCACTTCAGATTATGCGTTTTATAATATAATATTAAGACCGTATAATTATAAGTTTATAACACCTGAAGAGATTTCAAGTATCAAACCTAATAGCTATGTTATAGTTAGTCAACCAAATCATGAAGGTGGAATAACACCGTGGTTCAACTCATTGATATCACATTGTAAAAACGTTAATACTAAGATATTTTTAGACTGTGCGTTTTATGGGACCACGCTTGATACATTAGATACTAGTAATACGGTGTTTGACGCAGTGGCATTTAGTTTAAGTAAAAACTTTAAACTAGCGGGACTTAGGGCTGGAATAGTGTTTGGTGATAATCTAGCAGAAACTTTAACTAGACCCATTAGTACGATGTATAGATTTAGTTACTTCAATACTTTTGCGGTAGAAGCAGCTAAAGTTATATTGCCCAACTTTAAGGCTACATACATTACCGAACACGCAAAAAAATATCAACTAGAGTATTGTTTAGCAAATGATTTGCGTCCGGCAGATATCTGGATGTGGGCATTTGATAAAAATAATAACAAAATTTGTATTACTAATTATATAAAAGATGTAATACAAGCCAAATTAGATTCACAATGAATTTACATAATCTAGTGGCTCAGGCTTAAAGCGTAAAGATGCTGCTATCCTAGTTGTTTTCTCTAACTTTAATTTTACACCGTGATATTTATTAACTCTTAACCATGTTGGTTCAGATATTATTACAGAATCTACTTCTTCCAAACACGAGTCCGCTATCTTAGTCCAGGGTTTTCCACTAGAGATTTCACGTTCTTGTGTCTCTATGATTTCTACGCCTTCTTTTATTTCGTAAAACGAAGTGATAGATTCTTCACAATTATATATTGGAAAATTTAAAGCGATTGTTTTTGGATTAATACTACCTTCAATATCATCGCGGTGTATTTTTACAGGTTGATACGAAGTAGCAGATACTAGCCCAGTTCGTTGCCACATATCATAAATGCCTATTTGTTTCAATGCCACTGCCATTGAAGGTAACAATTCTTTGAATAAATCATGGTCTATTTTGTCGTGGAAATTTCCTCTAGTCAAATATTTGTTTAAGGCAAATTCTGGATATATTATTGGAATTGCGTCTTGTAATTCTTTTGTTATACGAGATACTAATTCCGGATCAAGATTGGCCCGTTTGTGATACCATGTTGTTTTTGTAGTCATCAACTATTTATTAAATAAATAATAACATATGAATTTTACCCACAACAATCATTTACGCTATTCTATAAATGATACTCAGTATGGATATAGACAAACTTGTTACGATAAATTTAAAGTAAAAGTGGGTAATATAGATACTGATTACTATAAAACTAGTAGTTGGCTACAAGAACAATATCGCACCGCCGACTTAATCTATAAAGAGTTTGGTAAAGATTTAGTAGTATTGTTTAGTGGTGGAACTGATAGTGAAATTGTATTACGTGCGTTTACTCATATCGGGGTTAAACCTAGAATCGTGTTCATTAAGTTTGCAAACGATTATAATCTTAGTGATTTACTTCTAGCGGAGCGTATATCAACAGAACTGGATCTTGTGTTAGAAGTAATTGATTTTGATGTAGTTGACTTCTATAAAAGCGGTCAGGCATATGAGTTTGCTGCTGATATACATTGTAGACAATTGGCATATCTTACTGTGTATTGTACTATTTTGAAACTACAAGCACCGGCTATAATGGGCGGAGAAATGTTATTACGACAAATGAATTTTAAATGGTATTATTGTTTTAGAGAAAACGAAGATGCGAGTGCCATGCGATTTGGTTTAAAATATAATATACCATTAGTAAATGAATGGTTTTCGTATACTCCAGAAATGATAGCGTACTACTTAGATGAACCAATTATACAAGATTTGATTAATAACAAGATACCCTATAAGTTATCAAGTATAAGTACGAAAAATCAAGTATTAAACAAGTTAATGCCAAACTTATTAAAAAAGACAAAGACGCATGGATATGAACATTTAATGGGAATGAACTTAGAGGCTTATCGTAAGTTACAAAATAGTCATGTGAAAAGATTGGAACATAGTTTAGATGGTTTATATATAGATGAATTAAAAAGGCAATTGCATAATGATAATTAAACTATTACCGTCTCATAAACCATTGGTCAAGAAGTTATTTGACAATGCGGCGCACTATGAAATCTTTTCCAGCACCTATTTGAGCGACCTAAATAATTTTCATTCGTATGGGTTGTTAGAAAATGACGAATTAAAATCATTTATGTCATATTATGAAAGTGATGAGGATTTGTCTTGGTACATAACCTCTCATAATTTTGATGAGAATATACTAGCAGAAATAATTAAACAAAACGAATACAATAATAGATTAAAGTTTTATGTATTACGCACTCAAAACTCAGTTTGGAATAGCTATATTAATGATAGATATTTTTTCGTAGATGAAATATTTGTACCAAGCAAAACTAAATGTAATTTTACAAATTATTGGGAATTATTATTCAATAGGAATCTATCAGAATTTGATTCTATAGTTAGGTGCTATTTGTTAAAACAGGAACATAGAGGAATTAATGATAACTTTGCACACAATACATGATTTGTCCAATACTTACGTAATTGATTTACTTAAGCATGGCCTGTCTACGGTTGACACAGAATCCAATATTCTAAATTATCATCCGGATCATGCCGATGACCCGGGCAACTTGTTTCATATATTAGCAAATGGAAGATACCAAGAAGGGAAAGGTAAGTATTACGTAATTGAAGAAGATGGAACTTACGTATGTAGTGCCGGCTGGAATGAATATCAATTAGAGCCTGACACCGCATTGATGCTAACCCGAATGTATATTTTACCAAAACATAGAGTGAAATACTATATTGCTACGCATATATTGCCTGCTGCTTTAGAAGAAGTTACTCATTATAAAAATGTATGGATTTCGTTTAATGAATACAATTTGGGTATGTACAAATGGTTTGAACGAGTAGACCAGGGGAAACGGGGTGGATTGTTCAATGATTGGCCTGACATATATAGAAAATTCAAACCAATTGGCCCAAAGATTATCAATTACACAAAACAATATGTTGTAAGTTTATCAGATAAATAAAATTATATGATTGGATAATTATGTTAAAAAATATTTCACGAGCCTTTTGGTTTAGCTTTGTACCCATGACCCTTTTAGGTTTGATAACGATTGGGTTGCTAATTGCGGGAATTATTCCAGCATACTATCTGATAGCGACATTCATTATGTGGGTGCTAGTTGGCGGGCTGGGCATCGCTGTAGGCTATCATAGAGTTATTAGTCATAAAACACACACTCTACCTACTTGGAAAGAAAATATAATATTGTTCTTGGCAGTATTTGCGGGACAGGGAAGTAGTATCTTTTGGACTGCTATACATCGAGGGTATCACCACTCACACGCAGACACCGAACGAGATTTACATAGTCCGTTACATGGAATATGGCATGCGTTTGCTGGTTGGTTTAGTCATATGACGGAAGAAAACCCAATGGTAAATCCTAAGTATGCCGTAGACTTGATGCGTAAGCCAAATCATATTTGGTTTCATAAATATCAGCAACGTATATTGTGGGGAGTTCCTTTATTAGTTGCTATATTCAGTTGGAAACTTGCTCTTACCGGCTTCTTTTTAGTAACCGCTATTTGTTTAGCACAAGAAAACTTGATTAATGTAGTTGGTCATATGAAGTTAAAAATTGGCTATAGGAATTTTGAAACAAAAGACAACTCACATAACAACATACTTTTAGCCTACTTAGCATGGGGTCAAGGTTGGCACAACAATCATCATTACGATCCCAAGTCTTTTGACTTTGGCTCAAGCATAAGTGGCAAGTGGTGGGAATATGATCCTTGTAAACTCTTTTTGCCTTTCTTGAAAAATTAATGGAACTATTACCTATATATCCTGAATGGGGAACCACAGTAAGAATAACCCACGATGAAGCTATGTGTCAATCACCTGAGTGGTGGCAACAACTTGTTTTATCCAGGAATCTAATTCTTATAAGAGGATTAGGTAAAAAACTCAACGATAATGAATTTTATGATTTGGGTCAAAAATTTGGTAGAGTGTGGGGCCAAGACGATTATAGTAGACCTGAAGTTAGCAACGGGTTTGACAGGACATTAGCAGATAGAACAACTGATAAACCAGTTAGTCACTTTAAGAGTAATAATAACTTCTTTGGTGCTCGTCATATGGATTATCATGCTGACATGGCACACATCGGCCCAACTAGTTATCCCGGTAGACTATTGTATATGTACAACAATACAAATGACGGGTCGGGAATCACCTCGTGGTTGAATTTAGAATTGGGCTGGGATTTATTTAACGAAGAAGAACGTGCCCGCTATAGCGAGTGTTGGGTTTGGATGCATGATATGTATAGACCAAATACTAGACTTGAACGCTTGCCATTTTTAAAAACTAATCCCAAAACATTCAAACAATCTCCCACTGTTAATTGTATGTTTAGAACTCCCAAGACATTTGCTTGGATACATCACATTGAACAACGCGGAATCCAATTGGACGGGGAGCAAACTTCTGAATTTATTAATGAAGTGTATGATTTAATAGAAAGTAAGAACAATACGTTGTATGATCATCATTGGGAAGAAGGGGATATTATTGTGTATGATAACTGGTTCAATGTACACAAAAGGACAGCAGTAGTTGATTCAAGTACTGCTAATGGATTTGGACGTGTATTAAAACGTTTAACTTTTAACTTTGTTTAGATTTCTTCTTCAGTGGATTGACGAAATATGTTGTTATCAAAGTTATAGTTATCTCTTACAATCCAAAAGTTAATCAATAACTTATCAACTGCTACTCTACCCTTTGCTTGATAATAAATTTCTACGCTAGGTGATAAAAAGGTCTGTGTAGCTACTAGTCTATCATCAGAATATACCTTTGCTTCAAATGTTACGTCATCACCAAATCCTGCATGTAGCGCATCATTTATTGCCGGATAATCTATTAAATCAGTTTCCCAAATGAACGGGATATCCGCATTAGGGCGAGTATTTACTACTGTTACTTTGTACATTTTCTATTTCCTTTTAACTATTTATGATAAATCTTCTTCAACTATTTGTCGAATTATGCTTCTATCCTTATTATATTTGTTCCTAAATTCCCACCACCCCAACTCACATATTATAGCATTCATAGTTTTTTTGTGTTGATAATACAACTCTTTACTAGCACAAACATGTGTTGTTGTGGCTGTCAATCTGTCCTCTGAATAAATTCTTTCTAAATGCTCAACATCACTACCCCAAATCTCTTTTATTTTTTTATTTATAGCCTCATGCCTTGGCATGCCTAAATGTTCAACTTCCCAAAAGAACGGGACCTCTGTTGTTGGTCTAGTGTGTATTATCGTATGCTTATACAACTTTTACTCGGCGTATGATGTTATTAAATTATTAGCAACAAAGTATTCACGCAACTCAGTTAAAAGATCAATTCCTTCTTTCATGGAAGGATATTCTGGTTGATATAATTCTTCAACAGTCACTGTTTCTAGTGCTTTGTTAAATTGTCTAATTAATTTGTTGTTCAATCCAATTAGTTCGCTATACACAGCATCATCCACTACAAAGTTGTTATAACCCAATGTTCCTTGTATATGTAATATTGTCTGAATGGGTGCGTTTATTTCTGGCCATTTTGTCATTCGTTCATAGGTTACTTGAGTGGGAACCTCTACTGTCTGTGTTTTGACGTTCCCTACAATTAGCTTGTTCAGTCTTACAACCTCTTTTTGTATATCATCCATAGCGCATTCCTTTAATACTATTTATCATTATTTATCATTTTTTAGCAAGAATTTATAAATTACTAAATAGTTCATTAGATTGGTTCCCTTATGAGCAATAATTATCATTTTTTAGGAAAACTACCCGCTGATATTGTTTCTTTCTTTAAAAATGAAATCTTACAACGAAATCAAAAAGATAGTCCAAATGTAAGGCATATAAATGATAGCTATCAATGGGTTCATTTTGACGATTACTTACACAAGGAATTTCTGAAAATTTTTACCAATACTGACTTGAAAATTCAATGGTGGCCAGAAAAAGCTAGACCAATACAAAAAGCATTTGTGGTAGCACCCGGTACCGGAATGAGAATTCACAAAGATGGAATGCATTGTAAGGCAGCGTTGAATATCGCTATTAGTTGTAACTCAAATGATTGGGTACGATGGTATGATGAGGATACAATTAACGCTATGGGTAATGTAGTAGCAAAAAATGACGGCGAGGCTCAGTCCAGAAACATTGACATTGCTGACTTTGAAAGCGTAGAATACATTGAAGAAATACATAATTCCGAGGGTGATGTGTATATTGTAAACACCGATGTGTACCATAGCTTTAAATGCAATGGAACTAATCCTAGGATAATAATCCAAACAAAATTTGACAAATGGCCTGATTTTGAAACCGTAAAAGAATCATTAACTAAAAATAGCTTTATAAACTTACTATAACATGTATAAAAAATATGGACAATGGAAAGCAGGAGATACTGTTTTCAATCGTAAATTCGATGCTATGCTACACGCATCCAAAAATAACTTAAAAGTTAAGTTTGTTTACCATGATCAAATATGGGAAAAGTTTGACAAAACACTATTAGGTAAAGTTCCTTTATCTATGTTGTATAAAGAACGTGCCCAACAACTAAGAGATAGTTATCAATACTTGATTTTAAATTATTCGGGCGGCGCAGATAGTCATAACATCCTTATGACATTTTTAAATAACAACATCAAACTTGATGAGATATGTGTTAAATGGCCCAAAGTATTAATGGATGGTAATCTATACTCTCCAAACAATGTTGATCGGTCAGCGTTGAATTACTGGAGCGAATGGGACTACTCAGTTAAACCTACCTTGGATTGGGTTAGTAGAGTACACCCTAATATTAAAATTACTATAAAGGATTTTGTCGGCAAAGTTGAATCAATTGATATTGAATCATTGTTTGATAAGATAGAACATATACGTTCGGGCGCAATGCTACAAACAGCAAGCATTAGTGACAGCGACCTTGTATTAGCAGATAAAAGTATAACAACTGGTCACATATATGGTATAGATAAACCGTTGTTAGCGTTGGGTGATAACAATAGAGTTGGAATGTTCTTTTCAGATTTAGCTATATCTCCCGTTGTGCCAGGGGTACTAGATCCAGAGAACGCAGAATGTTTTTATTGGGCACCTGATATGCCCCTACTTACGTTTGAGATGGCGTATCAAGCAAGTGAATATTACAACATCAATAAAGATAAACGAAACTATTTGTGGAAAAGTAATAACACAGCTAGTAATGGAATGATTAATCAATTTCAAAATGATGTTACGAAGGCTGTTTGCTATGATACATGGGATAACAGATTTCAAGCTGATAAACCAACAAAAGCAAATAGAACAGACAAGTGGTTTTGGTTCTTTGAAAATTCAGAATTTGAAACTGTAAAAAATATCTATATAGATAATGTCAAGTTGAGAACGGATATGATTACTGATGAGTTTAAAATAGCTTCATCAGACGGCATTTCAGGATTTAAAACTATGTCGTCCAGTGTATTTTATTTTAGAACATTGGATGAGTAATTAAATAAGAGCATGAGACATTTACTTTTTATAACCCTATTTTTCCTCTCTGCACTAGTTAATGCAGCACCATCCATAACAGCAGTTGTAACTTATCCTCCAGGAGGAGGATTGGATCAATCAATGCGACATTATCAAAAATATGTGAAAACTAATTTTGATATTGATATAGTATTTGATTATAAGGTTGGTGCTGAATCATTGATAGGAAGTCAATACTTAAATACTGCTCCTAAAGATGGAACAGTTATTGGATTTACTAGTATAGCAGCTTTAGCCTTTGTAGTAAAAAACAACAAACTTGATTTTGATTATGTATCTGCTACCAGAAGATATGATGAAGTAATAGTTGTTAGCAAAAATACTAATATTAATGACTTTGATGATTTGGTAAATCAGCTAAGAAGTGACGCAGTACTATCATTTGGTATAGGTACGCCGGCTCACAAATTACAGATAGATCAATTATTAAGTAATATAAATCCAAAGAACTCACAAATATTAGTGCCCTACAAAGGTGCTAGTCCAATTGTCAATGATTTGCTAGGTAATCATATTAATGCCGCAATGTTACCGGTGGCTACAGTTAGAGAACATATCGCCTCTGGTAAGTTAAAAGTATTAGGAACTACATTGGGATTGGCACAATACAACGTACCGGCAATGAGTAAGAAATACAATAAATGGATAGACATTAGTGGATATTGTATTATTTTCCCCAAAAACACTAAACTAGAAGTAGTTGACTATTGGAAAACAATAACTAAACAATATCTAACAGATCCAGAAGTGTTGAGTGATTTTAAAAATGAATGGTCAGTTCCCATCCCTGCAGGAGAAGATTCATTAAAAAGTATTATAAATAGTATTAATAAACTTTAATTTATGTCATTTATAGTAGATTCACATGATTGGAAGTCTAGGTCAAACTGGAAAGACAGCCGTTGGGATTATACTAAACAACGAAGCAGTTGGCATTTTGACACTTCTCGCCCTCCTGAACACGGCACCGATAGTTACACATTTGTATGTAACTTTAATTTAGATTTTACTAAAGCAATTGAATATTGTATACCATTGTCCAAGCCAAGTTCTTGGAGTACTCAGGTTATGAGTAAAACAGACGCTCCGTACGAATTCAATGCTGAACAACAAGATTTAATAAGAGCAGGCGCCAACCCCGATCAGATGATATTCGATAGGTTGTTAGCAACAAATGTTACTGAGTTTAGAAAAATAAACGAATATCTAGGTATGGAGAATAGCGCATTAAAGTTTCATAATCAGCGAACTGGCCAAATGATACATACACATTTAGATAACTTAAACATGTCAACTGAACTAGAGTTTCGCCGCTTTGCGATTATGCTGTCAGATTGGCAGCTTGGTCAAGTATTTCAATTAGGAAATGCTATATGGTCTCAGTGGAAAGCGGGAGATTGTATTACATGGGATTGGAAAAACATGCCACACTCATCATGTAATATGGGATGGTGGGATAGACCCATGCTACAATTAACTGGTTCAGTTACAGATATTACTAGACAACGGTTATCAGAAGCCAGTAAAGAAAAGATTGCTGACCTTACATACTTTCCTCAATAATATTTCGGAAGATATTATTTTCATAATTATAATCATTTCTAAATTTCCAGTAACCGAGTAACTTTGAATGAGTGTTTATTATTTTTTTACAATCATAGTACGCATCCATACTTTCAAATATTTGTATTCTAGTAGATACTAGTCCGTCCGATGAATAATTTCTTTCTAACGGATCAGCGGGAATTAATTGCGCCGCACCGTTCCAAATTTCAGTTACAATATTATGTATTTCTTCATGGTTAGCTAAATCTGTTTCCCAAAAGAACGGAGTAGATATGTCTATTCTGGTATGTGTTATAGTAACTTTATACATTGATTATGTCCTCAAGCTATTTATTCTACTGAATATTGCTGTATAAATACTCTACTATGGAACTACCTACTAATATTCCCCCTAAGTCTAAAATTTTTGTTTTTGGTTCATGTGATGTGTGGGACGCGGTTGACATATCACCTATCCGACGTGAATTTGATATAGACAAGTACTACTACAATGATAGACCTTATGATTTAGATTTGAACAAGGGTAAATTACCAATTCGTTCTCCTAGCTTGTTATCACTGTATACCCCGCCAAATACCATTGCTAATCGTGTATTTGATACAATGTATTCTATTAGACATAAACCACCATTGGTAGATCATTATTGGATATACCACGAAATTATAAAATTTCCCTATATCAAATTTTATCAGGAAAACGCTGGCCCTAACGATATATTAGTTTGTAACTTTAGTGCTGAACTATACACAAAGTACGTGACTAGTAATGAAGCATTCACCATTGTTCCTCCTATGATAAAGTTGTTAAAGAATTCAAACTCGCCGTTTAGTTGGTTAGCAGATGAATTAATTAAAACGCAACATCACAGGTGTTTTGACCAAGCCGAAGTTATCGGGCAAAATATTGATTTGTTCAAACAGTTTACTAAAGAATTGATTGCTATATTTGGGGATAGATGTATATTAGTAGATACATTGTTGACAGAATTCTCCTACACCGACACTACAAACATAGTAAAACTACCTACATTACAGCCACGTACCGACTGGATCCCCTTTTACAAGCCAACTAAAATAATGGTAGATCCAACAGATATTAAGCATATACGAAGATTAGCCAACTTAGGAACAAAAGGATTTAAAACTCATTATAGAACAACAATACCGTTTGTTACATTGGATCAGCATGATATCTGGATGGATCCATTACATCCAAACGGAGCAGGCCCGTTCCATCATCATAGAATTACTAGTGAAAAATTAGGTTCAAAAATATATGATGAACTTAAAAAAATTAGAACTAAAATTGAAACAACTTTACAAACTTAGTTTTTTGTCAATGTAATTAGATATAAATTTAGTAAAATCAGTATAATTCCAGCCGGCTTGATTACTAGTAATAGAAAGTCGTTCTTCTATAGTTGCTGATTTATTAGTATTTTTATTTATAAGTAAATTTCCTATTTGAAATCCACCATTTAATGGAAATTTGTTTTTAATAATTCTTGCTTTATCCATTGCGTATGAAAGATCCATGTTTTCATTTTTCCAATTGATAACATCATCCTTGTCGCCATCTTCATCTTCTGTGATAGTTACGTTGCCCGGCGTACTATAAAATGATTGAGTGTACCTTTTGAAATCATAAGGTCCTTCTATTTTTTTGTATCCGTATTTTGAATAGTTTAATGAAAGTTTTGAATGACTAGCACCCATATCATTATCAGTAAGATCAAGCCCCCAAGATATCAGGCTTTGGTCTCTCCAGTTTGCCAAAAGCCATTCTTCAGTTTGACACAGTGATTCTTTTGTTTCTAACGGTAATCCATATATTATACTAATCATCCCTCTATATGTATTATTACTGTTCTCTAGTAAGTATTTTTTAACATCAATTAACCCTTGTTGCAACCTACTTGGGTCCATCCCTTTTCCTATTATCTTTCCGGTAGCATGATTGAAACTTTCTATTCCATAGAAATGTCCCAAAAACCCCATACGCAATAATTCTTCTTTATCTTTAGGTCGGCTTACTAACAAATCGGCTCTTAGAAAACCCGTAAAATATGGTTTCCAAGGTAAAGTCTCAACAACATCTGCAAACTTAGTAATCTTCTCGGTGCTATCATTAAAGGTCTCGTCAGACACCATATAATTTTCTATCCCAAATCTATCATAGTTAGTCATTATATGATTTCTAAAACCTTCAGCAGTCCTTGTATAATCTCCTTTAACTCCTAGTACAGGAAAATTACAAAAAGAGCAAGAAAATTTACATCCACGACTAAACTCTATGGTGCTCCACTCACCGGGGAAAATAAAATCTCTATCTTCATAAATTAATGTAGGTTCACGCATTGGGTGAGCCGGATAGCTTTCTAAAGCATGAATCAATTTTTGCCCGGCCAATCCTTTTATTAAATTGAATTTAGGCCTTGGTCCATTGCTGAATTTATATTTCAGTAGCGCATCTAGGGCATGTTCCCCGTAACCAGTTACACTATAATCAACCTTGTCTGAAATGAAATTGGGATTGTGTTGCGATCCGGTTATTATAACTATGTCAGGATAAGTTTGTTTAATATAGGCACAAAATTTTTCTATTGATGCCGGCCAATTCTTAAGTGATTTCCCCATTTGAAACATATGTGAAAATCCAATAAATTTAGTATTTGATGTTATTCTAGATTTAGCTAATTCTTCTAATTGAGAAAAACTCCAGGCTATAGCAAAGTCAATAACTTCAGCATCCCATCCTTGCTCTCTTAAGTGATTTGCTATTCGATGTATACCTGATGTTCTTGCCCAGGAATTATCGGTGTGTGGCTTGTGAAGATTAAATAGTAAACAATGATACATAGATACATATTTAGCTTGGTATGATATATCTAAAATCTTTGGGTAAATAGAAGGTTGACTTCTAATCAATACTGCTATATAATACACACATAAACAGTAAAAAACATATGTTATTTGCTGTTATTTTAAACCAGGACTAAATAGAATACTATGATGAATAAAACTTGTTACATGCCGAAACATACGGGACTATGGTCTATAGAGACCTTAGCGGCCTTTGCGGTATCATATCCTACAAGTATTCGCGGCAATGATAACCAAAGAGGTGCCCGGGGACCGGAATAACAAGTTACATCATAACAAATTTATTCAACCCCTGGGATACGAAAGTACTCAGGGGTTTTTGTTTTTGTGTTGTATAAAAACAACATAACAGAGTTTGACAGTAAATGGATACTCTGTTATAGTATGGATTAGTTAGAAAGATAGTGTGTTATAGGAAACGAGATCCTAGCCTGCACTTTAAACATGGGCGAATGGGCGGCCTACGGGATGGAGTCTCTATTGTGAGACAAAAAATCGTAGCGTATTAAAGCATTCTCTAGCCGAAAGGTGACACGTGGGTACGCACCCATGTAGAGTGCTTTAATACACACATTAGAAATAGTGTGTTACAAATTTATTGGGGCATTGTGTAATGGTAGCACAACAGACTTTGACTCTGTTAGCCTAGGTTCAATCCCTAGTGCCCCTGCCAAATTTATTCCGTAGAATCCGAGCATGGTGCACGGACTTGACTGTTAATCAATGACTAGCTGGGATCGTTACCCAGATACGGAGCCAAATTTCTCGTCAGTCTGAGGGCTAAACAGTCTCAGTTGCATAAGCAAGGTACATAGATGTTTGTACATATTACAGGTGAAAGTCCTGTCGGGAGAAGATATATGCCATGGTAGCAGACTGGTAATGCACCGGATTGTCTATCCGTTCTATGCGAGTTCGATTCTCGTCCATGGCGCCAGTTTTAGCCCTTTTCGTATAACGGTATTACGCCTGTTTTGTAATCAGGATACGGCAGTTCAATTCTGTCATGGGGCACCAGTTTTAGGATAGCAACAGCAAACTCAAAAACTTTCAACGTTAATGAAAAAAATGCTATCCTGTTTTATTATACTCGGTTCGTCTATCGGTTAGGACGACACCCTTTCAAGTTGTAAAGACGGGTTCGATTCCCGTACTGAGTACCAAGTTTATGTATAGCATTCGTTAGTGTCACATAAATATATATATGGCAAATTTAATACTTTGGAATACATTTAATTTAGATTACGCAGCATTGCGGCCAGCCGGTGCCCATCAGTTAGCAGTTTGGTTAACACAATTTGGATACACAGTAAAGGTTATTGATTTTTGTAGTTTGTTGTCAACTGATGACTTGGTTTCATTAACTGAAAAACATATTGATAGTACAACAATAGCCATTGGCGTCAGTAGCACATTTTGGTACCCTAACGAAAGCATAGCCAACACTTCTATAGCTTATGATGCGCCATTAGCCACATCAATTAGTTTACGTAGGGGCCCGGACTGGGGCCCGGAACTCACACGAGACGGCATGCCAAACTGGGTAACACTAACAAGGGCCAGACTAAGAAGCAAATATCCAGCATTAGATTGGCTTATAGGTGGGTCACATGCCCACACAGGGGATGCTAGCTGGATTAAATTTTACAATCATTCAGAAGATACATTATTAAAATATCTTGATGAAAAATCAAATAAGATTATTTTACGTTCAAATTTTGATATTACAAAAAAAGGCAATGGGTTTATGGATAAGTTAGGTATACAGCCTCATGAGGTGTTGCCGTTAGAGTTAGGTAGAGGATGTCAATTTAAGTGTGGTTTTTGTAATTATCCCCTATTAGGTAAACGAAAGGGGACATATATACGAGATTTTTCTTTAATTAAAGAAGAATTGATATCAAATTTTGAAAAATTTGGCACCACACGATACTTTTTTGTTGATGATACAATGAATGAAAGTATTGAAAAAATTGATGAGTTGGCAGAAATGGCACAAACATTGCCATTTAAACTTGAATGGATTGGCTACAATCGTTTAGATATAATTGGTAGTACTAGAACACAAATTGAATCATTAAAATACAGCGGACTACGTAGCACATTTTTTGGTATAGAAAGTTTTGGGCTAGAAGCAAGTAAGGCAATTGGTAAGCCTTGGAACGGTAAAAATGCTAAAGATTTTTTGTTAGAATTAAAAAGCATTTGGAAAAATGATATTACATTTGAGTTAGGGTTTATTGTAGGATTAACCGGAGACTCTCCTGATGATTTAGACAAAACAGAACAATGGTGTATTGATAATGGTATGCATAGTTGGTTGTATCATGCTTTACATATTTATAGAAATAATACAAATAAATGGGCGAGTGAATTTGATAAAAATTATGCTGCTCATGGCTATAAATTTTTATCCCCTATAGATAATACACGATGGACAAATGATACATGGGATTATCGTGATGCTACATTAAAGTCTTTTCAGCTAAATGTTAGTGGAAGAGAACATAAAAAAGCAGCAGGCTATCAACTTGGCGAACCAATATCAGCGGGTTACGCTATTGATGACATCATTGACAAATATAAAAAAGATTTAGATTGGAATTCAATGCGTAGTTTTACTGCTGAGTTTCTTAAAAACTACGTAAAATTTCAATTAAATTTATAAATAATGCGACCGTAACTCAGTTGGATAGAGTACTAGGCTACGAACTTTATTAATTTTGTTCGCAAAAAGATAAATAAGTGTATGAACTACGAAAAACACTATCATACACTTATCACCCGCGCAAAAAATAGAACACTAACTGAGAGTTACGAAACTCATCATATTATTCCTAAATGTATAGGAGGAACTGATGCATCTAGTAACCTAGTCAGATTAACTCCTGAAGAGCATTATACAGCACATTTACTTTTAGTAAAAATACATAATACCCCAAAGTTGATTTATGCTGCTCAAATGATGGTTGTTAGTAGCAAATATGCTAGGAGAAACAACAAAATGTATGGTTGGTTGAAACGCCGCTATATTGAGATATGTCGTCAACGCACTGGTAAAAATAATGGAAGTTATGGAAAATTATGGTATCATAATTTAGATAATTTAGTAGCAGGAAAATATTTACCCGGGACAGAACCTCAAGGTTGGATCAAGGGTAGAACTCCTAAAAAAATAAACAAATGTAACGTATGTGGGACTGATACAAACACTCCTTTACAGCATTGGTGCAATAGTTGTAGACCAAAGAAAGAAAAAACTGTCTTTAAAAATTTAAAGACAAAGACCGAATACTCCGATAAAGAAAAAATAGATGCGCTACTAGTGCATAACGGAAGTATTCGTAAAGCATTACTATCATTGGGACTGAATGATAGCGGAACTCATTATCGGGTTATGAAAAAATTAAAGGCGTCCCTAGCTCAGCCGGATTAGAGCACTGGTTTACGAAGCCAGGGGTCGGGAGTTCGAACCTCTCGGGGCGCACCAATTTGCTCTTTTAGTATAAAGGTATTATAATACATTGGTAATGTATAGACACTGGATCGTTACCAGTAAGGAGCACCATATAAAAACATATTATGACGAAGTTAGGCAGCGTGGTCTAGAACACAAAGCTGATGCGTCTTGACAAGAATCGGACTCTTGGTAGTATGTTTCTATATGGTAATATAGCATAGTGGCTAATGCACCTGCTTCATACGCAGACTATCGTTGGTTCGAGTCCAACTATTACCACCAATCAAAGATTATTGATAAAGCGTAATGCTTTGTTGATATTAGTAAAATATTGTATTTGATACTCGCAAAAGTATCTGTCATATACAACCATACAACAAACACCATCAATTAATGATAGGTGAAAGTTTAAGCCTCCAGGAGTAATATTCTTGTAGGTTTTCATAATAGTATTTATTGCCCAGTAGACCGAATGGTGAGGTGCCGTCTTGATAAGGCGGTTGTAGTTGGATCGTAACCAACACTGGGTACCAAGTTTTTATGGGCCATTAGTTCAGTTGGAAGAACGCCTGCCTTGCAAGTAGGATGTCGTGGGTTCGAATCCCACATGTGTCCACCAAATAATAGGCTTTAGAGTGATTGGAAATCCTGTCTCTTTGACATAGAGATGTTGCGAGGTTTGACTCCTCGATAGCCCACCAAGTTTATCTGTGCGTGAGAAAGTCTGGTTTAATCTACTCGCCTTGGAAGTGAGAAATCGCAGGTTCAAATCCTGCCGCACAGACCAATTTATATTTTAGTTAATATATAATCAGCAAACAATTGATTGCTTTTAATGCCGTAATGAGATAAATCTCTAGCTAGGTCAACTTTTCTTTTAAATATTTCCTTAAAGGGAATTGAAAGACATTTGATATTTCTAGCAGAGCATATACTTTCTATTGCTAATTTATTTTTAATCTTATTAAAATAATCATTATTATCATCTAAACTCCATTCTTTTATGAATGTTTGATGGTTATTATGATTTGGGTTTTGTAGATTTTTGCTCGCTATGAATCCATTTTCAAATACAGTTATCCCGGTGTTTAAATTTACAATAGTATCATTGTATACTAATTCCACTCTTACGCCGGGCGGCTCAAGTAATATTACAATCTGTGGTTTTATTATATCAATCCATCCGTGACATAATCTAAATGCTGTATCTATAGAACTTCCGCCAATGCCTAAGTTGGCACAACGCATATTTAATTTTTTAGATACTAGTTCGGGCCAGATGTTATCAACAGGTAAGCCTATACCACAAGTAAAGCTACACCCTAGAAACATGATGGTTGGGTCATTTGTGAATTCTTCACAACGAAAGCCATGCGAATTAAATTTATATGTAAACGAGTTATCAATCCAATTATTATTTTTTAATAAGTCATAATTGGTTTTTAAATTCAGTTCATATAATTCTTTTCTGTCAGATTGAAGCCATTCTTTTGATTGATTGGCATGACGTTTGTAAAAAGAATCGTAGTTGGGTTTAAACATTAAGATATTTAGTTATGGTGACCATAGTGTAAAGGTTTAGCACCTCGCTCTGTGAAAGCGATAGAATGGGATCGTTCCCCATTGGTTACCCCAAGATTTCAACATCCGACCTAACGCTGGCAACAGAGGAAGTTCGGGACTTGTGGCAAGTGCGTGTAGAAGATTAGTTATTTGATGGGGCATGGTGTAGGTCGGCTCAAATCTATCTGGAAGTTGATAGAAGCCAAGCAGAGATTTATCATCAAGCTAGATCCGCAAGGGTGACAAAGGTTCCTGAGACGGGTTCGAATCCCGAATGTTCCACCAAATAACTAATCGTTAAACTACCGTGATATAACAAGCAACACAAACAGAGTCAGGCAACACTTGCGCTATTGATTCGGGTTGTGGCAAAGATTAATGTTAGGATAGAACAGAATCCCGGCTACGGGATGTTGAATATGCCCTGGTAACCGAATTGGTATAGGTACCGGTCTAAGAAGCCGGGTTCTGCGAGTTCGAGTCTCGCCTAGGGCACCAATAAAATTTACGCCCCGCTGGACAAATCTGGCAAAGTCGCTTCTCTCAAAAGGAAGAGTTCTCTCGGTTCGACTCCGAGGCGGGGTACCAAGTTACGGTCGGCATTGTAGAGCCTGGCTCTATGGGTTGACCACCAATCAATGGAAGATAGATGTATTGGATACTAAGCATCTTGGAAAGATGTTCGCTCCAAAAATGGGGCACGGTTCGATTCCGTTATCTTCCTCCAGATTTCAAGCTAGACGATAAGATTGAGTCCCAAATAATCTAGCACAGTTCGGGTTGGCTGTGTGACACCGCACACGATTATAAGGTAGTATAAACTCTCTTACACGAGACAACCCAATGAGTCTGAAAGGATAGTTGGTTGCTTGAAAACCTATATGCCATAGTAGCTCCAATGGTAGAGCAGCGGACTGAAAATTCGTGTGTTGCTGGTTCGAGTCCAGCTTATGGCACCAATTAATTCCTCGCTATAGTTCAATGGATAGAACAATTCTCTCCTAAAGAATAGATGATAGTTCAAATCTATCTAGTGAGACCAACATATACATACTTACTACACAATAAGTATACATTTACTGAGCAATAAGACAACGGTCTTATACCTTTCAAACTAGGATAAATATTAGTTTGTGAAAGGAACAAAAATATGGAAGCAATGAACAAAGGATTCCTGTCGCAGGCGGTTTTTTAAGTAGCGTTTTAGACTTAGGTGTAAAACTTTTAGCAGTGGGCGTAATCCTACAAATCATCTTCGGAGCAGCAGTACCATTCATCGGATTGGATATTCTTGCTAATGTAATCAAATTCATCACAGCACTTGGTAGCCAAGGCTTAGTTGGATTGGTTGCAATTGGAGTTTTGGCCTGGGCATTTGACAGGAAGTAAAACTTCACCAAATACACACTCTCACAAAAACCCGCTAGTCGGGTTTTGTTTTGGTTGACAACTATTCAATAGTGTGTTATAGTTACATATGAGTCCTTAGTGCAATGGATAGCATACAAGTTTCCGATACTTGAGATGCAAGTTCGATTCTTGCAGGGCTCACCAAGCAAAGAGTAAATAGTTATAGTGACAATAGCAGAAAAGGAGTACAACATGGCTGTTCTAGCACTAGATATTTCAGGAGTTCCAAGACAATGGATCTCGCACGATGACGCAATTACATACCACGCTAAAGATGCGGTAGCATGGAGCATGGGTGAAATTGTGGCTAAGTATCGTGGGGGTTTTCAAAACACTGGTGACCAAAGTTATATTGAAACTTCTAGTATTATCGCTGTGAAAGGTCACGGATTCAACCCTTACAAACATGCTAATGTAGCATTAACTAACAGAACATTGTTTGGTCGGGACCGGCAAGTGTGTGCGTACTGTGGTAAACACCACGCTAACTATCATCACTTAAGCAGGGACCATATTGTCCCTAAATTTTTAGGTGGCGAAAACACTTGGATGAATGTTGTTACTGCTTGTAAAGAATGTAACAGTAAGAAAGGTCATAAGACATTGAAAGAAGCCCGCATGGAACTTCTGTACACCCCTTATGTACCTAATCATTACGAAAATATGATTTTACAACATCGTAACATTCTAGCTGACCAAATGGATTACTTGTTAGCAGGTGTTCCAAAGCACAGTAGAATTCTACTAAACTAGGTTGACAACAAATTCAACCTAGTGTATAATTCATATTAAATAAAGACATATTCCCCAGTAGCACAGTTGGTAGTTGCACTTGACTGTTAATCAAGTTGTCCGTGGTTCGAGCCCACGCTGGGGAGCCAAATTTTCGCCCTACTAGTACAATGGTAGTACACTGGTTTTGTAATCCTGTGATGGCAGTTCGATTCTGTCGTGGGGCACCAAT
>Ga0209296_1000553_pt1 | contig 32594 bp, 75 predicted proteins | sample S_130206_EF_Meta_FD_187319 | JGI IMG/M metagenome (GOLD analysis project Ga0209296, IMG submission 187319) | Freshwater microbial communities from Lake Simoncouche, Canada to study carbon cycling - S_130206_EF_MetaG (SPAdes) (version 2) | ecosystem: Environmental > Aquatic > Freshwater > Lake ... | reverse complement strand
ATTCCTCAAGATGATCTTGCTGATCTAACAGAGCAATTCCTAGCATATAGTGTTACTGCTCTTAAAGACGGCAACGATACTATTCTGTATGCTGACAGCAGATTTGGTGCAGTTGGTAAAATTGAACTTGTTGGCAATGCCATGCCTGTTATTAAAGATGACAGAGTATATAAGACATTTACAGCAGAAATCGATTTGCACGGACTGCCTATTAGCCATTCAAGTACAATTTCTACACAATTCTACGAAGCAGTTCCTACTGCTAGTTTAACTATTGATATTAATTTTACTGGTTTCAAAGGATCGATTTGGATTGAAGCGACCACTGACAGTACTATTAGTGTTGACTCATTTAAAACTCGTGGACTAAAATTAGAAGACACAGTAACTACATACGCAAGCCCAACAACTGGAAACATATCTTTTGATTTAGATATTAGTGATTATAAGTACTTTAGAGTAAGTTACCAAAATGCTAAACTACAAGATGTAACTTCGACTAACTTAATGGGTTTAACCGGAAAGGTTGATTCTGTAATAGTATACTAGTATAATAAGCTATGAGCCTCATAGCGGATACACTTCTTTCTTACCTGCCTACAAAGCGCAAACATACCCCGAGTGGTTGGGTAAGTTTTAACGCACCTTGTTGCGACGACAAACGGCAACGTGGCGGGTTTATTCAAAATGCAGGTGATGCAGTAAGCTATCATTGTTTTAACTGCGGCTTCAAATCCAGCTGGCAACCTGGTCGCACTATCAGCCAAAAGATGAATAAACTCATGCGGGACTTAAACATGCCCGATGATGTTATTAGCCAGCTTAGGCTAGAAGCTCTTAGATTAAATGAAAATGAAAATGCAGAAGTTAGGCAAGTAATTCCTACATTTGAACATAGGACACTACCACCCGACAGTGTTCCAATTAAGGATTTATTATCTAATCCTCCTGAAAAACTTATTCCTATTTTAGAATATCTAGTCAATAGAAATTTGTACCCAGATGACTTTGATTTCTATTGGACTCCTAAGATAGGATTTAGCAATCGTGTAATAGTGCCGTTTTATAAAGACGGAGTCTGTGTGGGATACACCGCTAGAGCTATTAACGATGCTAAGCCTAAATACATATCAGAGCAACAACCGGGCTATGTGTTTAATCTAGATAAACAACAAAATAATCGTGAATTCGTAATTTGTTGTGAAGGCCCGTTTGATGCGATAAGTATTGATGCTTGTGCTCTACTTGGTGCAGAGATCAAAGACAGTCAAAATTGGTTACTAAAACAATTAGGTAAAGAGATTGTACTAGTACCAGATAGAGACCACGAAGGCCCCAGGACAGTAGAGCAGGCAATTGAGTTTGGTTGGTCAGTTAGCATGCCTGATTGGCCCAACGGTGTTAAAGACGTAAACGATGCTATGATAAAACTAGGTCGATTGGCAACACTATACCTAATTGTATCAGCAAAAGAATCAAACAGTCTTAAGATACAACTTAAGGCAAAAAAGTGGTTTAAGGATAATGATGAAAAAATTAATTGATTTTATAACATGGCCGTACCGGTGGTACAAACAACGCCGAGCATTTAAAAAGCGTATGGAAGAATTACGCAAACGCGATCCGTTTATCTACAAATGATACTCTGGGGTGTAAATGCACTAAATCATGGGCATAGCATTGCTCTATTTAAAGACGGCAACTTTATCAATAATTACGGCGGTGACAGTGATCAATTAGAAAGTGCAACAACGTTGCCAGCATTGCATCTTGGCAGTCCAGATCGTATATTTTGGTACGAAAGACCTTGGATCAAAAAAGCTAGACAATTATATGCAGGGCAGTATAAGACTGCACTGAATATGCAAGTGTTACCAAGGCACTACATGAGGAATTACCGATATGCACCAATCACTTATACTCCGCATCATGCAAGTCATGCTGCCGCCGGCTACTATACTAGCCCTTATAATCATTGTGCTATTGTCGTCCTCGATGCAATAGGCGAGTTTGAATGTGCCACTATCTGGGAAGGTAAGCACGGCGAGATGAAGAAAGTATGGAGTCGTAGTTATCCACATAGTTTAGGATTGTTTTATAGTGCATTTACTAAGTTGATTGGGCTTACTCCAATTAAAGATGAGTTCCTATTACAAAAGATGGCAGAGCAAGGTGACAAACAGCGTTACTTTAAAGAAGTTAATGAATATGTTAGCAATACTGTTAATCTAAGGTATAACCTGCATCGAGGTGTATTAAATTGGCCTTATCCTATTGAAACACTACAAGATCAATGCGACATTGCGGCCGCAGTACAAGATGCCTTTGAAGGGCAAGTTGGTATGATTATGATGGAAGCTAGGAAATTAATTAATACCGATTGCCTAGTTTACATGGGTGGGTGTGCCATGAATTCGGATGCTAACAAACGGTTTGTAGAGCCTGCATTTAAGTATCGTTGGAGTTTGCCCAATCCTGGCGACCCTAGTTCAAGTATAGGAGCAGTACTGTATCACACTAAACAAAGAGTTTGGAACCATCGTTGGGATCCAGTCAAACACATTGCAATAAATGTTTAACTAGCGTATAATAAAAGAATGAAACAAAACACAGATTACGGTTACGATATACAGAAAGTGTATTTAGAAATGATGTTAGCCGACGCGGCAACATTTAGCAGATGTCAGGGTATTTTTGATCATACATTGTTTGACCGCAAATTACAAACTGCGGCAGAGTTTATGAGTCAATATATTGAAGAACATAATGTAGTGCCCACAGAAGAAATTATTAATGCGGCCGCCGGCACTAGTTTAAAAGTTCCGCATGACTTAAGAGATGAACATTTCGATTGGCTACTAAATGACTTTGAAACATTTACACGCCACAAGGGGTTAGAAAAAGCCATTCTTGAATCAGCAGACTTACTGGAGAAAGGTGAGTATGGCTCAGTAGAAGAAAAAATTAAAGCCGCGGTACAAATTGGATTACAACGTGACCTAGGCACAGACTATTGGTTAGATCCCCGCGCTCGTTTAATGAAGATTAAAGATAAGAACGGACAAGTAAGTACTGGCTGGAAGTCAGTCGATGACAAGTTATTTGGTGGATTTAACCGCGGTGAACTTAATATTTTTGCCGGCGGATCAGGAGCAGGTAAGAGTTTGTTCTTGGCTAACTTGGGTATTAACTTTGCACTTGCAGGTATGAATGTAGTGTACCTAACACTGGAACTTAGTGAAGAACTAGTGGCCATGCGTATGGATGCAATGGTCACGGGTATGGCCACTAAGGATGTGTTTAAAAACTTAGATGACGTTGAAATGAAAGTTAAAATGGTAGGTAAGAAATCTGGTACATACCAGATCAAGTACATGCCAAGTGGTAAGACTACAAATGATATTCGTGCATATTTAAAAGAATACGAAATCAAACTAGGTCGAAAAGTTGACGTGCTACTAGTTGACTACTTGGACTTGTTAATGCCCATGGGTAAGAAGATTTCAGCAGAAAACTTGTTTGTCAAAGACAAGTATGTAAGTGAAGAACTGCGTAATCTAGCCATGGAAAAGAACTGTGTATTTGTCACAGCGGCACAGTTGAATCGGGGCGCTGTTGAAGAAGTAGAGTTTGATCATAGTCATATCTCCGGTGGACTCTCTAAGATTCAAACTGCGGATAACGTGTTTGGTATCTTTACTAGTCGTGCTATGCGAGAACGTGGACGCTATCAAATCCAGTTAATGAAAACACGTAGTAGTTCCGGTGTTGGTATGAAGATTGATCTAGAGTTTAATATCGATAGCCTACGCATTACTGATCTAGCAGAAGAAGACTCGTACGGTAGTGGCACACAGTCAGCAGGCTCAAGTTTATTAAACTCAATTAAACAAAGACAAACAGTAGACACCAATGCCGCTACAGGATGGGAACGTGCCACACCGGTAGAAGGTTTTGATCTGGCCAAACCCAAGATTAAGGCACAGGTTGAAAGTAGCAAGTTAAGAGAATTACTAAACAACCTTCCATCAGACGACGTGTAATCTCGTTGTAACACGATTTTTTACTGGAAATGATAAGTACGTATATAATACTAAGGAAATCCCAATGAAACTGCATCACATCCGCGACATTAACGATCCCCTGGCTAGGGTCATAGCGGATGACCCGGTACGCCCACACATTCCCCTGGAACAGCGTATCAATGATGCCGCAGAAATCTTGTTACTCAAAGCAGGCGAAGAAATCCTGGCGGCCACCTGTATGCAATGGCTAGATGATATTCCTACCACTGAAGAAGATTTGATCAGCATGGGCAAGGACAAGCGCACAGCAGTATTCTACACCATTTGGAGCTATAGTCCGGGAGCTGGACAAACACTGATCAAACAGGCCGCAGAATGGTTGTTAAAGGATTATCCCGCTATACAGAACATAGTGACACTGAGTCCTCAAACAGAAATGGCCCAACGATTCCATCACAAGAACGGCGCCACAACACTGCGCACTAACGAAACAAGTGTAAACTATCAATATTATCGCAAGCAGGATAGTCAATAGAACGCGAAGCGGCCGCAAAAAATTTTTATGCAGGCGCGAAGCGCACAGCGGTAAGCAATTTTCCATACTAATAAAGTAGTCATATAATCCGCACCCGCCACTCTTTAAATAAGTGTATGCCAACTTATCCTACTTGGGATTATGTACCAGTGCTACACAACTTCGAGCACGTGGCGGCCGTACCTTGGCCCGGACGTGCCGGTGAACAATTAGATTGGATCATGGGTGTCCACGATGTTGAACAGTGGCTACAAAGCTATGTAGGATCTAAGTATCAACGTTGGGCGTGGAATATGGGCACAGAAGTCTATCAAGTGTCAGTGGCGTTTAAATACGCAAAACACCGTACATTATTTTTACTTGAATGGGCTTAGTTACTACGGACACAAGCGTCTGGAAAACGCTCGTATAGTCGTTGACTAATTGGGCCATGTGGCACCATAAATTCACAGCGTGTTGAAGTTTCGTCTATAGTGTAGCTTAGATTGGCAGCTAGAATGAATTGTAGTACTTGATTGTACTCTGGGTCTAGTAGTAGTGTATAGTATTTGTCCATATGATATTTATAGTTATTTGGGCAAGCCTGTGGCTAGATCTACAGCTTCATCCACACGTGGGCAACAGTCACTAAAGCGTAGTAAGAACTCCGTAAGTACACTAGTGTCTTCTGGTATCCAAAAACGTGTACGATTAAGATGTACTTCTACAGTGAGTTTGTGATCAATGATAAATTTGAACACTTCTCCAGCTCTGGGATCTAGTGTGAGTATGTAGTATTGGCGCATGAGTTTATTTCCAGTGTGCTACGTTCTGTATATACAGTTGTTTGAGCTCTTCTAGAGCTTTGAGTATTACTGGAGTACGTGGATGCGCTGGATTTAAGTTTTGTTTTAGTAGCGGTTCAATATACTTAATAGTATTATGCATGTAGCTGAGTGTGGCTTGTATAACTTGTGGTTTTTTTAGAACATCACTCATTTCGTTATCAAACACAAACTTAGCCATTGACTGTCCGTTAATAGCGGGAGCAGTACGCAGGTAATTCATAGCATCAGCTAGTATTTTACCAGCCGCTGGATCTTTGGATACTTGTGCTATATGTACAGTATTGTTACCAACAAAAAAACGAAACTTATCAGTTAAGTCCTTAAATGGTTTAAAACTTTTAGTAACAGCAGTAGCAGTCTGGGCCGCTGGTTTAATAGCTTTAGAACCATATTGTATAGCTTTGGTTAGGATAGAAGAGTTTTCTTGAATGATCTCATGTATACGCATAGTAAGATTATTTATTCTTTATACGATCTACAATACCCACTATGAGTCTATGACGCTCGCTAACACCTACACGGCTTGCACTTATGTATGTAGTATTGGCGCATTAACGCAAGTACTCCACATAATAGGCAACAGCAGATAATATCAAAACAGTCCATATCCAAGCTGACTTGCTAATAGCTGTTTCTTCTGTGTACGCATAGTATATGTCACGATCTGGGTCGTAATGATACTCTCGCCCGTTACGTGTTATAGTTTCGTTATATAGATCGTTCATATTGTATATATGCTGAATGGGTCTACAGCTGATAAAAAAATTGTGCGCAAAAAATTTTAACCTAAGATTCTATTTTCAGTGATTTACTTTGGTGTAACTTGACTAACCAGCTGTTTAAAGTTATTGCCTAACCATTGATAGTACTGCTCAGGTGTGTATTTGGCACCGTGCTGTTTGATCATATTATCTAATGAGTTGTTAACGTGTTTAGCAATAAGTTCACCATAGCTACCTTGTCCTTTGATATCAACACCGTGTACGTGGGTACGAGCACCTGTAGTAATGCCATTGGCCTGTAACCATTGTTGCACAGTGGCTTCTACTTGTGGTTTCAGCTTGGGATCATAGTAGTAGAACTTTAGGTTATCGTTATCCCCTGCAAGCGCACTTAAGGTAGCATTATTCTTGTAAGCAAGTGGCTGTCCTGTTTGTTGGCTTAACTGTTGCATACGACGATCAAGATCGGGTAATGATTTAACAAACTTGTCTAGATTGCCGCGATCTTTGGTTAGTGTAACATAGTAGTTCGGTGTTCGATCACCTGCTTTACTAGCGGCTCGAGCAGGACCAAAATTCATTTGACTCCAAGCACCGTCCCAGTTTTGAGTACGATTTTTCATGGCTGTTGCAAATGCAGTTTGTTCAGCGGCTGTGAAGTTAAGTGCAAGAACATTATTTACAGTATTGCCTCGGCGTAGAACGTTATATATAGGCGTTTCTAAGTTAACTGGTTCCCCGGTTTTTAACGAGCGTATTATGCTGGGCATAATATCTTGTTTGAATTCAGAAAAGAGAAACTGTTGGCCAGCTTGAGCGCCTGATTTTATTGTGGCGGGAGCGGCGGTTTTGGATAAGTTAGGAGCTAGTTTAGTAGCACCTTTTATCAGTTGGCTAGCAAAGTTTTCATCAAGTTCGTGTATACGCATAGTACGAATATTTACCCGAAATGGGTTCTTGCACCTTAAAAAATAACCGCGCAAAAAAAAGTGCCCAAGTACTTATAGATTCATGCTGGTGATTCTGCACCTATAGCCACTGAAAAAAGGCATGCGCTGTTGTATTAAAACAACTGTTAATAATATGTATAGCCGACCCCCCACCCTATGACCACCGGCCACCAGAGCCAAAAAAATCCTGACACACCGGGAGCGAATCGGATTTATGTGTCAGGACCACTGCCCCCATTGCCTTGTTGGCGTTGGGTACTACAATTGAACAGCTTGCCGGGAGCGAATCGTTGGGCTGTTCTATACGCTAGCGGCTAGCTCTTAACGGCTAGTGACTAGCTGTACTCTACTTAGCTGTTAGCTGTTACGCATACACGTAACTTCGGCTACAGCCCTCCACTTGGCAGGCATGCTAGCACGTATGTCTGCTACCTTGAGCACCATACGCAAGCTCAGCTCACGCATACGCTTTGAGTTAACGTTGATGAACTCTACTACTTCCTTCTTGGCTTCTTCTGTTAGATCGTACTCGTCCAACATGCCAGCTGTCTCTACTACCTGCTTGATACGCAGTAACTTCTCACGCTCTGTATCGATCGTAAGGTCCAAGTAATGGCAACGGCTTTCAATAGCTTCCAAGTGATCTTTCAGCTTCTTTGAGCGAACGTGCTCGAACTTGATGTTGGTAATAAAGATAGCACCACCATTGAAGTCGAACTGATTGGGCACACCTTCTTGGCGCAGGAGTCTTGAGTCAGTGTTCCAACAGATCTTACGCTTCTTACTGCTGTCTAATGCAGCCTTAAGAATGTTCAAGCTCAGGTCATCAAGCAGTACACTATCACAGTCATCGAACACTAGGATACACTTCTTGTCTGAGAACTCGTAGAGCTTCTTGTAGAGTCCAATGGCTGACATAGCGCCTTTAACCACTTCGTACTTCTTGAGCTTGCCATCGTTAGCCACATTGGCGAACACATCATGCTTGCTGAGTACTTTCTCTACACCAAAGCTCTTGCCCACACCCGGGGGGCCCGTGACGATCATAGCACGTACATCACCCTTCTTACATGCACGAGTCATGTCTTCCAGGATCTCAAAACGTTCAGCTAGTCGTGTCATGATCTCAGCATCTGTTTCTTTTGCCAAGGCAGCTTCTTTAGCCTTGACTGCTGACTTGTCTACTTCCAAGCTGTTAATCTCTGCCTTAGCATTCATTAACATAGCACTAGTAACAACTTTCGCCATTTATCGCTCCATCTAGTTAAAAATTAATTATACTGTAGTTATCTGTGTTTGTCAATTACTCTGATATCATCATGAGCCAAAGTCCACCAATGACTCCCAGTCCAAACAGCCAATTGCCAGTGGTTAGTACTGCCCCAACACTCAAACAAACTATGACAGCTCCGATGGTGTTGATGGCTAGTAGTACTAGGCAAAATACTACTAGCAGGCAGTACACGAACCACATTAGTCTAACCTGCTACCTGAGTAAGCATTGAGTCCCAACGCTCTCAGGTAAGTGGCCATAGCATCTGCACCCGCTTCTTTGATGTCTATGTTCTGTACAGGCAAGTCACCTGGGTTCCAAAAGCTCAAGCATTTTGGTTGGTAGTCTTTCTTAAAGCCTGCGGCAATCAGCTCTTTGGCCTGCTTTGAGTTAGTACGATCAACGTAGACGTTAACCCAAGCAAAGCCACATGCGTATGCGTCTTTGCGACCCATCTTGTTGTACATGTCGATTGATGCTTGTTTGGCTAGCTCTACGCCTGCTTGGATCTGTTCTGCTGTTACCATAATGTTTCGCTCCATTGTGTTTGTGTAAGTATGTATTATAACAGCTTCTGCTTAGGCAGTCAACCGATATATAACGCCCTGAGCACTGACTTTTTTGACGAATCCTTTAGCTGTCCATTCAGCTTCCAGTGCTCTCAAGTTAGTCCGATCTTTGACTACAGCGCCGTCTACTTTGATGCTAATACCCTTCTTGCCATATGCTTCGTAGATGCCCTTTGCGGCATACACCATGCTCATCACTGTGAGCATACGAGTGATTTGATTTTGGATTGTCAGAGCATAGTGGCTCTTGTTGTTAGTGTTACGGCGCTGTGCATCTTGTGCCGCAAACCATTTTGTTGGTGCTTCGTCTGTTTTGATGAAAGCTGTTTGCATTTAGTTCGCTCCTATTTGCTGTTTAAGTATGTATTATAACTGGATTACACCCAACTGTCAACCATTAAGACGGGCTTTTTCAGCACTCGTTTTACAAAGTCCTCGGGCTCGTCATCTGCACGTACAAGCACAAAGCCCATGCTCTCTACCAAGTCCACCTCGCACACTTGGAGGTCCACTGCGGCGGCCTCAAAGGCAATGTTCATCTTGGTAAGCGCATACTTAACGCCTGCTTGGAAGGCCTCGTACTCGCCTGCACCTGTGTCTTCAAAGTCAAACTCTGACTCCATAATGTGGGCGTACTCTTGTCCATCTGCCACGATGAACTTGTTGATCTTCTTCCAGTTGCTGGGCTTCTCACTGTCAAAGTGATCACAGCACTCGTTAATGTCAAACGAGGCAAAGTTATCATAGTTAATATTAGCCATTTGGGTCGCTCCCTTGTGTGTAAGTGTTTATTATACAACTACTTTGGCAAGTTGTCAACCTGGATAGTCCGGGAGGGTTTTGGGAAGTCTCACCCGGGTCGACTAGCAGGTTTTGTAAGGAGTTTATAACGCGACCAGCCTATAGCTGTCCCTACAGGATCGCACTTGACCCTATCCGCGATTTAAGGAGAGGAACCATTGTGCATCTATCTCTACCTAAAGGAACGTCTCCAGTAGGCCTGCACGGTCATTACTCCTAGATTGTCCACCGCAATTCCAGCTTGCGCCTGTTTCATGCTCCTGGACTTGACCAGCGCCCGTCGGTACTGTCGTCATCCCAGTCGCCTAGTGGTCTAGGTAACCTCAATTCGTTTGCTTAGGCAGAGTCTACAAACTCTCTCCGTGTCCCTTGGTTCCAACCCTTTTTGCATTTCTGCGTGGGTTCTTACATTCGAGGATCGCCTTGCTTTTCTTTCTTCTTATGTGTATTATAGCGCCAATCAACCTGTTCGTCAATCCTTGCTATAATACCCTTTCAATTTACTCAGCTTCTTCTGTAGTACGCATGTCAACGAATCCGCTCAGTTGATTCCGGTAGTATAACTCAGCTTCTTCAACAGAGTCAAACCATTCAGCAACCTGCTCCCATTCATTGCCATCAAAAACTTCTAACGTATACATCTTTTGTTCCATGTTCTAATTATATTACCAAATTGCCTAGTTGTCAACCATCTTGTTGCGGTGGGCTAGGATACCTTCTTCTACAAACAGGCTCACCGCCAGAACTGCTAGGAATGCCCACAGAGGCCATGTCAAATAGAATGCTTGGATGATCTCGTTCATCGATCTGACCTCAACACCAACATTACCGTGATAGCTGTTATCACTAGGGTAGCGGTACCTATGCCAACAACCACGCCCACTGTCATAAACAGGTCTTGGTTGTTCAATATGAATTGTGTAGGATCGAATGTTCTCATTGTGCAAATACCTCTTTAGATAGTATTTCGTCCTCAACCAGCTTATTGCAGGCATTCAGGGTAAGCATCATCACGTGATGCATCTGTGCCCGCATCTCGGGCGGGAAGCCTTCGATCTGTGTCTGAATCTGCTCTAGCGTTGGGGTTGCCCAAAGACCGCTACGAGGAATTGGATTCTTTACAATGTCATACATAAGTTTCGCTCCTTTGTGTGTATGTGTTAATTATACGTTATTTGGCCGATTGCGTCAACTGGGGCTGTGGCTGATTAGCAACGGGTGCTGGAGTCACGTGCCCTGTGAAGAAGTTGAAAGCGATTACAATGGATGCTAGGATCTGTCCCATTATACCATCTCCTCAACCAACTTGAGCACCGTAGCAGGGTAGCGGATGGAACCTTCGTAGTCCAACTGGCTCTGCTCAAACTCTGTAAGGAAGTCATCAGCGACCACACCGTAGCCTACGATGTATGAGCGTGAACCCTCATCACTCCACTCTACATCCTTGCGGAAGTAGTTAACCAACTCAGCCAGTGCTTCTTCACTGCGACTGTTAGTACCCAGGGGGAACACATAGTCCTCGCCGCCCTTCATCTTCCAATACTGTGGGCACTCGCCTGTACCGTCCCAATCGTGGGCACCGTAGTTTTCCATGTACTGTGTGTTGATGAGTAGTTTCATGTAAGGCTCCTTATTTGCTAGTGTATGTGTATATTATAGCAGGTTTGGACCCACCTGTCAACCAAAATTCTGTTATTTTTAACAACCCACGGGCCAAAACCATTCTACTCGTGGCCGCTCTTTGCTAGGACACTCCCACTTTACTATTTCCGGATCTTTTCTTGCTCCATCTACATAAAAATCTAAGTGTAAATGAGGTATCTCAATTGTTCTACGATCAAAGGGTCCGCGCTCTCCTGTGAGAGCTAGCCTCGCAACAACCTGCCCCTGCTTTACAAAATCACCTTTTTTAACTAATGGATCTGCAATGTGATAGTACTGGGTTTGATATTCTTTTCCATTCCACTCATAGTCGATTGTAAGTCTGGGAGCTACAGCGCCATCTTGTGGCTGAGCCCAAACTACTTGTCCGTCTCTGGCTGCTACAACCTCAGTACCAACCGACCCATATAAATCCAATCCGATATGGTATCCACCTGTAGGGTATCTGTCCATATAACGTTTCCCCTTAGTTGGGCCCCATGCACAGGCTGCTTGAATGCAGGCCAACGTCAACACTAGGGACACTTTGACCAGGCTTAATTTGATGTAAGGACGTGTCATGTCAATCCCAACTCTTTTTATCGCCGAAGTCTTCGTTCCACTTGTAACCTGCGGAGTAGGCTACAATTTCTTTAGCAGTCATGTCAGCCAGCTCTACACGCGGGCTGGTGCTGGTTCCCTGCTGGTAGTAGTGTGGGCTATAAGGACGGCTGTAATAGCTGTCTGCTGAGCCACGATCAAACGGGCCGCCGTGTCGTTGATCGTATAGTTCTCTTTGGATTTCTTTCTGCATAGTTCGCTCCTTAGTTGCTAGTGTATGTGTATATTATAGCAAGTTTGGGCAATCCTGTCAATCGGTCGGGTGTTGTATTTGTACAACATGGTCCGGCCTCCAGGAATCGAACCTGGATTAATAGCTTAGAAGGCTACTGTTCTATCCGTTGAACTAAGGCCAGGTTGTTGGTGGGCCCACCTGGACTCGAACCAGGGACCAAAGGATTATGAGTCCTCTGCTCTAACCAACTGAGCTACAGGCCCGGGTATCGTCTTATTTCTTTAAGTTCGTCATCACGGTCTTCTAGAATGTATACTTCATCGTGGAATTCAACATTGTATTCTACAATTGCTTCGGCTTCTTTTAGGGTACCAAAGCACTCGATGAGCTCTTCATGCCCATCGAGTATGCCCCAGACTTCGTACTGAACGAACATAGATTAGAAAGGAGCGTCTTCGTCCTCAGTAACCTTAGCAGCCTTAGGAGCGGCTTTGGCTTTAGCAGGAGCCTTAGTTGCTTTGGCAACTGGCTTTGCTGTCTTAGGAGCCTTGTCTTCCAAGTACTCTGCAATTGCTGATTGAGCAGCCGCATCAGCAAAGTCGTCCATGAAGCTAATCTGCTTGACTGCTTCATACTTAGATACAGGAGTATCCAACTCTGCAAGACGGATGTCTTCGTGACCATGCTTGGCAAGCACCTTGATGCGCATGATGTCAGTTGCAAAGCGAACCTTATATTCGCCGTTGAGCTTACTAACACCAACAACATTAAACAATTTATCTGTAGCCATTTTAAAACCTCTTTCTGTGTGTGATTAAAATTAGTTAGAATTTCTCTAACTGTTTCTATTGTACTACCGTTTTACTCTCTTGTCAACCGTTTTCTTTGCCTTTTGGGCAACCAATTTAGGCCTTATTTTGGCTTCGGGTCCAAACTCTCGATCGACATAATACTTGATCAAACTTCGTTGAATCATAGTAACCAAATCTCCGTGGTCTTCTGGCACCACAAACCTAACTGGGCAACTTCCCCATGAACTCTTTACTACAAAATCGTAATAGTAACTCCGATGGTCTGGATTGCTTGGATCAAACGCAACCATAGGACGTCCAAATAGTTCAAGTCTGCTCATGTGCCTTAATCCATTGTCTCATGACTGCTTCTAGGGGTTTATAGTCAAATTCACGAGGTTTGGGACGCATTCGTTCTTGCATCTTAGCATCGTGTGCTAAGTTCTTTTCTTTGTTAGTCTTCATTTTCTTCTTCTGTTGGTGGATAAAACGCTACACTTACTCCGTCAAAGCCCTGTAGGCTATCGACTTCATACTTCACTGGGCAAGAAGCAAGCCATGTCCAAAAGTCCATTATTCGGCCTCCTCTTCACGGTTCTCTTCTTCCCATTCACGCAGGTTCTCTACGATGCACATACACTCGTCGATCTCTGGGTTGATGTTGGCTTCTACTTCGTCTGCTGACATATCAGTGTAGTCAAAGTAGTCATCACCATTCTCATCATAGAGACCGCAGAAGCACATGCCCGATTCCCAATAGACCAACTTGACCTTAAAGCCCAAGTCCTGGAACTTCTCCATGGCCGCAATGGGTGGTGCCCAGGCTGAATCAAAGTTCATTTTGATAGCATTAGGGCTTTCAACAGTTGCTTGATCACCTTCACCACCCACATCCCACTTGGTGCCCCATTCGTTCACGCAGTAGTCATACCAGTTGGCATAGCCATGTGTGGCAATATTGCGAGCTGTGTCTTCTTCGAGCTTGATCTGCTCTGCGTTGTCGTCTGCACCCACGCGACCTGCTACGATATGCAGGCTCTCTGGCACTGGCACGAACTCTGCTAGGAGTTTAGCATCAGCAAAGGCTGTCTTGGCCCGCTCAATCATTGCAGGGTCATCGTGTTCTAGTTCGAGATAGTTGTTGCACCAATTAGGCATATTAGACTCCCATTTCGTAAAAGGTTACTGAAGGATCGATGCTGAGCAATTCCTCAGCGGCTCGTGTAAGATAACGGAACTTCTGCTGAACCTGTGCACCACGCAACTCGCCGTCGCAGGTCAAGTTCTCTGGGCTAAGTTCGCTATCAATGCTGTTGGCAATGGCCTGGCGATCCGCTTTGTTCAACAGGCTCAGAGGCTTTTGGTTGAATACGGCACGCCACTTGTTCTTTTGCTCTACATACTGCTCGATAGTCGCTATGTTCATTCTATGCTCCTGTGTGTGTTTAAGTAGTAATTATACTGCCAAAAGACTACTTCGTCAACCGGAACTGATCAATAACCCTACTAGCATCAGGGGTACCTTTGAGGTCGATCAGAGCTTCGATTTCCAGCAATTCGGAACGAAGTTTGAGCTCCCTTGAGTAGGCATCCATAAGCTCACGAGCATATACCTTGTCATCTTCGTCGCTCTGGTCATGCCAGGCTTTGAAGTCATCGCCCTTGGTGTTGAGCAAGAACTCCAAGTTATCTCGATCCCACTGGTTAGTGATTAGGCCTTTCATAGCTCGCGTCCTTTATGCTTAGGTTGACGTTTATACTTGACCTTGCTCTCTACACGCTTCTGCTTGAAGGGTGTCTCCTTGCAGAACAGGACTATGTGTGCCCTAATCTGCTTTGGTACTTTGATTACGATCTTCATGCTATGCTCCTGTCTGTATAAATGTATTATACAACCAAAAGCTCAAAGTGTCAAGCGCCCGAGTAGGGGCTATATATCTCATCCTGTGGCGTTTCTGCCACATCTTCAGAACCACCCATACCCACTTCTTCCAACCAATCGTACACGATGCTCAATGGGCACTCAAGTTGGACAGCAATGCTCTTAGGGCTCAACCCTTCGATGTAGAGCTGTTCGATATCATATGCTAGGTCTGCCATTTTGCTCATAGTCCCTCCTCGGGTAGGTAAGCGATTAAGTTCTCACGGGGAGCAAACTTCAACAGCTCTTCAACGGCTGTTAGGTCTCCACCCTGTACGTCTTCTGCAATCTTATTGAGGACTTCATCAATTAGTTCCCCAGTTGACAATTTGTCGTAGGCCATAGCCCGCTTGCTTTGAAAGCCTGTCATGCTGTCTCCAGTTCTGCTTCAACGGCTTCCGCCAATGTAACATAGGTGTCGCTGTGATCTGCTACAAACCAAGTAGCATTGCCGTCGATGTTGCGCAGGATGTACTCGTATTCCTCATACTGGTGATTGGCAACATAGTCTGCATAGTCTTTGAACTTCTTAGCAGTACAACCTGACTCTTTACGATCGCGTCCGTAGAAGGTAGTCATTTCGCCGTAGAGCGCATCAAACTGCTCTGTGGTCATTGTAGTGTCAAATTGGCTAAAAGGATGACCAGCGCCAATCTCAGGGCGGAGCGAGCTAATGTCGCCTAAGTCAATCAAGTCTCGCAGTTTGAAAGGATCGCAGTAGTGCTCTTGCAAGATGCGCCCGTTGTTTGACAAGTAACCGTCCCAGTGGCAATAGACCTGCTGGACTGTGCCGTCTGCAAACTCTAGCGCGATAGTTGAACGTGTTCCCATTTAGTGCTCCTTTTGTGTCTGTGTATATGTATTATAACGTCAATTGGGTAGAACGTCAACCTTCTACCCAACAATCCCTGGCTAGCTCTGTGGTTATTTCCTGCCCGCCAATGTAGTCCCCGTGGAACCCGTACTTACTTTCCAGCGTCAAGCTAGTGCCCGAGTAGGACTGTTTGATGTCTATAATAGTGCCCGATTGCTCTACGTCACTCTTAAAGCATACGACATCGCCGATCGTAACGGTCTGCCCGTCTACCTTTGCTGTCTTCATAGTTCGCTCCTATGTTGTTTAAGTGTTTATTATAACGTCTTAGGCCAGTTCAGTCAAGTGGTAGTCGACAATAACCCTACTGCCTGTATAGGTAAGGAATACTTTGGTGCTGTCTGTACCGCCCTTGCACAGGAAGACTGCCATGTAGCAGAACTGCCCGCCGTTGGTAATGCCCAGGAACTTACACGAGCTGAACGCAGGACCCTTGTAGCCTGCATCCTTAGCCGCCCGTGTTAGGGCCGGTGCTGTGAAGGTAGTAAGGGTTTTGAGTGTGTCAGGTGTGATCATGCCAGCACCACTACCTTTCTAACGTCTGTACGCAAGTCGCCAGTCTCTTCATCAAACTGGTCCTCGTACTCCCCTACTATCTTGTCCATGCGGTGGTACTCACTGTACTCCACTACACCCTCGTCAACCCTATCAATCTTAGGGGCTACTTCTGTGCGCCAGTGGTCGCCATAGTTGTAGGCAAAGTGGACTTCAGCGTCCTGATCCATGTACTTGAGGGATTCGATAAGTTCTTTAACTAGCATTTGGTTCGCTCCAATGTTTGTTTGTATAAGTGTATTATAGCACCAAACCCGTTACTCGTCAACCATGTCCTCAGACAGGGCTTCAAAGCAATCTGCTATGCGCTCGCTCTCTGTGGTAAAGAATGTATACTCTCCACAAGTAATACGGCCTTCGCCTTCTTTGACGTACTCGAACCCGCCGTAGTAGTCTACGGTCCTGAGGTTGTAGGTGTGTACAGCAATCACTTGGTCGTTGACGTCAACATACAAGCGTCCACAGCGTTGATCCAAGCCCAACTTGGTTGCGCTCTCTTGTGTGAAGTTGTTGCGGATGTTGCGCTCTACGACTTCGTTAACAGCATCGATCATATCCAATGAACTGTCAAAGTCTGTATCAGTAAAAAAGCCCATTTGGTTCGCTCCTAATGTTTGTTTATATGTAAGTATTATAACAGCTTTTGGCTAACCTGTCAACCAAATGCTTTGTATAACCCTACTAGCCCTATGGCTAATGCTACAACGTTGACAACAGCTTGCGGCTTATTGCGCAGTCGTATAGCCCACGTCAAAAATAGTACAGTGCCTACAGCAAAAACAATAATGTTGTAGGGGTACATTGCGGGCCCTATGCTGTTAAGCACATGCCCTGCAATAATAGCTACAGCCCCTGCCCATTGCAGTGCCTCGTCTATTTGTGTTTGTGTCATAATTACTCCATGCTCGCATAGCCGTCGTCTTGCATACCCTGCTCTGTAAATGTAACACTATCTCCCAACAGCTCGCTAACAGTCTCTGCAAAGCCTGTGTCAGTGTACAAGCGCCAGCTGTCCTCTGCTTCCTCTTCTCCATTAACAGTATAAATTACTGCAATGTGTCTGTAGCCGTCCATATCACTGCCGTCAATGCCCTCGCTAATGTGTATGTCTGTAATACGCACATCGTCTGCGTCTGTAATAGCACAATCCCAAATGCTGTCGCCTGTAACACTAGCCCGCACATCACATTTTAAGTGTGTGTTTTTAGTGTCGTCATCTCGCTCTACTGCTACTAGTGTAAGCCTAGTACTGTCAAATAATGCTGTTTGCATAGTTTCGCTCCTATTACATTGTTTAAAAATTAATTATACACTCAATCTACGTAGTAGTCAACTGTCTGTAGTAGTGTGCTAATTGTGCTGTCTACTTCGCTGTAGCAGTCTAGTTCTGCAAATTGCTCGCCGTCGCATTGTGCCTCTAACAGCAAGTCTTCAATCTCTGCAATCTTTGCAAAAATTGCTTTCTTTACATCGCTTTGTTGCATTATACTTCGCCCTCTGTTAATTCCCAGCCATTTAATTCCGTTGTAAACACAGTGTCTGCATATACTTCTACCTCGTCTGCAATCGCTTTCGCTTGCTCCTGCGTTTCCGCATATACGTGCAAATAATGTGTTTGTGTTTGTTTGTATACAAATGTCTGCATTGTGCGCTCCTTATGCTAAGTCTGCTTTTACACGTACATAAGTTCCGCCAAATGTGCGTGTTATGTAATCTCTAGCAACACAAGTCTGTGTTACTTCGTTTGCACAAGTAGCACGTAAGTAGTTTGCTAACGTGTCCGCATCCTGTGCATTGCTAAAACGAAACACTACACTGCGTCTTTTGCTTGCTTTGTTTTTAGTTGTCCTGTCCGTATAACTTGCGCTTACGTTAGATACGTTACGTGCTAATGCACGTATTTGCTTTGTGTTAAACTGCATACTGCTCCTTAAAAACTTATTATAACGCAATTAGCCCAAAATGTCAAATACGTTATAAAAAGCCCTTACGGGCTGTAGGGTTATTTGCTGTACTTGTACATTTCCTCGTCTAAGTACTGTACTATGTGCTTACTTTTGTATGCAAGCTCAATTTGCTCCTCTAGTGTCTCGCAAGCACAAAGCAAATTAGTATCGCTATCGTCTTCATCTAGCACGTAGCGTATAACTTGCAACATTGTACGTCCCGTGCGTACACTTTCCGCAAACACAATTGCTTCGCAATTTTTAACGTCGTTGTTACACGCATACGTAGCGTTTTCGCCAATTTTAGTAATCTCTAACATACACCGCTCCTTAAAAAACTAATTATAGCGCACTTAGCCCAAAGTGTCAAGTGCGCTATGTATTAGTTTACTAATTTACTCGGACATTTGTATATTGTTTGTGCGCAGGGTTTGCTGTGCTGTTGCTAATACACGCACTAAATCTGTTGCAATAGTATCTGCGCACAAATCTCCGCTAACAAATGCGCTGTTGCGTTGTGTAATACTTTCGTTACTATTAACAAACGCTATTAAAAGTTTGTAAGTTTTGAGTTTTTTGTTGTAGTTTAACTTAGCGCGGGCTATGCAATTTGTAAACATTTTATGTCCTTTTGTGTCTGTGTATATGTATTATACAACAGAGGGCCCAAAGTGTCAAATGCCTCTGTTGTATAAAAGCCACACCTGCCCCGGTGAAAACCCTTTGTCCGGTCTACCTTTTTAGGACCCAGCCCTCCCACTATAACATAGTATAGCAGGGAGAGCCCAAAGTGTCAACCTACATGCTCCAGTAGGATTCACTAGAAGGGGAGCAATAGTTAGGGGTATCATAGCGTTCCTGATACTCTTTGCCACCCATCATGTTGGTTCGGGTAACGTAGGTTTCGTGTATCTCATAGCGGAAGCCCTGGCTTGCTCTGTAGGTATGCTTGACCGTATGCTCTAGCATACTTAGATTTTCCGAAGCATAGTCTGTCTTAGAGAACAGCCGCTCGCCAGTCTTAACCCGCTTGTCCTTCTTATAGATTTCAACGGTGTACATTATGCCAGTTCCTTTTCTACGATGGTGAGCATGTTAGCAGGCACTCTCCACAAGCCCATGCCTGTATCTACGGTAACATACTTGATGGCCACTTTGGTAACGAAACCACGTGTCAGTCGACCTGTTTTGCTACTGGTGAACTCTACGTTATCGCCACGGCCGATGGTGCGTTTGATCTGACGGGCTAGATTGGTACGGTTCCATTTGACCGCATCGATCATACTGTTCAGCTCGGTATTGGTCCAAGACTGCAACATGATTGCTGAGTTAACTTCTTTGATTGATAACATTGGGTGTCGCTCCTTTTGTGTCTGTGTATATGTATTATACAACCTTAAGCCGATTGTGTCAAACGGATTACGAAGCCACTGTAGTCCTTCTTAGCACGTCCCTTGGCCTTGAGCCCTAGCATAATGCCCTTAGGGTCCAAAAAGCGCAGATCAGTTTCGTCTGCACTCGGTGTACCCTCTGGGATCTGATCGTATACCGCAACCACTGACATACCTTGTAGCAGGGCTTCTGCCACGTCAGCATCATTGCCATCAGCCTTAGAGAACGTCAAGTGGTAGTTAGGGATATGCTTGACCTTACGACCTAAGACCTTAGTGTAGTCATAGAACTGTACATTAGGAAAGCATTCAAAAATGTTCTTGCCACCAAAGGAGCCATCGTACTTCTCCCAGCTAAGGTCACTCGTACCGTTCAAACGGAACACTGGAGTCAAACCCTTGCGCTCTGCGAACTTGATAGCCTTTGTAATGTCGCTATGCAAGTCCATCATAAACCCTACACGGTCTTCAAAGAAGTATTTGGTCTTGCGTATACGTGCCTTCTGTATCATATTGGTGTTCTCACCGCGCTTGAACATGCCACCACGTCCGGCAGTGTTTAGACATGCCGCCGTGCATCCTGCTGTTCGCTTGGGGCAAGTCTCCTTACCTGACAAGTCAGCTGGTGCAAGATGCAAGATGAAGCTTAGATAGCCCAGCTTGGTGCCCTTTTGGATTTTAGGGTTTGCTGTTGATAATAGTTTGAACATCGTTTCGCTCCTTTGTTTAACTTAGCCTTAATTATAGCAGAAATGAATAACCCAGTCAACCACTGGGTTAAAGGTACTGATCGTTGAGTTCTGTACGGTACAGTTTAACCAACTCGCGCTCGTATGCATAAGCTTCAGCACGACCTCTGATCACGCAGATCACTTCATGTGCCCAATCCGTCCAGTTACCTGACTTGATATAGCGATAAAGCTCCCAGTCCCTATCTTCGTGTCTAGCTCTGCTGATATGCTTGCGCCAGCGTTCTTTGACAGCCTTGGCTACACTAACCGAACCCTTGCGGGTAAGTCCTATATATGATTGCCCGTTATGGGTAGCCGCATATATGATATAGTTTGAATCTCTTCGTGCTGTTCTTTTCGTCATGTGATAATTATAGCATTTTGGATCCAATAAGTCAAGTGGCGGAAAAACAACACTACTGCCGTCAGGGTTGTTGACAGTCTGAGCTTTTGGGCTTATAATTATAACATAATAAGAAAACGGGTAGACCGGCACTAGGTTCGAACAGCTAACACTGGGGATGGACGTGGAGGGTGGGCGAAGCGATCTAAGTTAGTAAGCGCCAACTAACCGTTTTGGCGTGGCTTTTGAGCAACAAAAAATTTGCCCAAAAGAAAACCCGGTTGACAAACGGGTTTTTGGCTGAGTTTCCTCGGCCTGTTACTCTATAATAATTTGGTAACCGCCTCGGGGCAATGATTGATTAATAAAGTCACATGCAGATTCTTGATCATCAAATATGCCATAATCACAAGCACGACAATCATACTTGAAGATATGAATATTGCGTGTAGTAATGCACATGCTGATATGTATATTGTAACCCCGACTAGCCTGTAGGTGTGCAAGTGTAACCATATTATTCTCTGAGATAGTCATAGTATTACTCCCTGTATATATTATATAGCAGGATCTGCACAGTTTAGCATCCAAAGGATCAATTACTAGGATCTACTACTGTACCTTACTATGCGTCGAGTGTTATAACAGTGATCTATAATAGGGAAAAGTGTGAAATAGATCTCCCCACCGCCTCATAGTGGTCAACAGACGGGGTTCGGTCAGACTAAAATGGCCAAAAAGTGTGGAAAAGTGCAACAAAGTGTGGCCAAAGTGGGAGAACGGTTCACTATCCTGGTTGACAATATGGATATAGAGTAGATTAAATTTTCCTTATGGATCTGGCAGACAGGCATAGTTAAAATGGATACGCAACCTGCCCTACGCATGTGTACAGCGGGGCCTACACCCACTTAACCCTGCGTATACAGTGCTTGTACCATTGGTGCTACAGCGGGGCCTACGTCCGATCCTCTCGTGTTAACCAACCTTTATCCACTGTTAGCCCACAGCATTCTGCACTGTGACCCACAGAGCCTGGACATTAGCTCAAAGTTCTTGCTGTATACACTATAAGACTCTATACTACTAGCATATGAGTCCGGCAAAGCGAAGCGGTCACTGCATATACTATAGCTAGTACGGTTCCTTATTTGGGATATACCAATGCAGTCTATACACATGCTAGTACACATACGCACAGCGGGGCCATATATACAGTTAAGGATACACTATGAGTAAAGAACGCATATACCCATTAGACGCTAAAGATGCATTTTGGCTAGTGATTACATGGGCCCTTATACTCATTAGCGTTATCATACTAGTCATATGAACTCATTAGACTTTCTAGAGTTATTTGCTGTATTCTTACTCATATGGGCTATTATATTTTACTTTATAGGCAGACTTAAATGACATCATATACAGTACACGTTGTATGTAAACACAATACCCGTCAGTTGTTACTCATACAGGGCTCAGTTGATCATGCGGTTAGTCTAGCTGTATATGATGAGCACACTGGTACTACACTCATGCGCATGACAGAACCCAATATTGATGAGTTCAAACGTGCTATCGCTATTATGGAGTCTGAATGAGAAATATCAACTGGGGACAGTTATTGATAGTCTTGGGCATGTGTTTAATTCTTACAGGACTACTGCTATGAACGAAAAACTTAAAGAACTTAGAAAACAGGCTGCACAATTTGGCCAAGATGACTATAATAATCGGCGTAGAAATCGTGGACCGTTATACGAAGAAAACGAACTTCACGATATCGTCAATCAAAAGTTCGCTGAGTTGATTGTTCGGGAATGTCTGGATGTTATGAGCAAAAAAGCCAAAGAAGCCGAAGAACGATTCACATACATGGGTGATGATGTTCCAACAACAGTACATCAGAGTAACATCTCGAAACATTTCGGAGTTGAAGAATGAACGAACGAGTTCAACAACTATTGAAACAAAGTACTAATCCTCCTTGGGATGGTGAACAGGGTCCAATGAACGAATTTAATCTGGAAAAGTTCGCCGAGTTGATTGTTCGGGAATGTATTGCTCAATGCGAACAATTTTTGGGTGATCCAGATTTTACAATTGGTGCAATGCGGTGTGCGATTCAACTTAACCAATATTTCGGAGTTGAACTATGAACCTACGAATTCGACAACTTGCCCAAAGATGCTATTAGAATTATTGAATCTTAACATAGCGGGCGTTGTTGCTCTATATGCTATCCTATTGGCCGTGATAGTCTTTGCGGTGCTTTGGTTTACCCGAAACTATTAAGCGACGAAGTGCGAATTCCTGCTCGAAGCTAGTCTGACTGCGCGAGGCGGACTAGGTGAGGACTTAGAGATTCTTCATCAACCGCACCGCGCAAATTCTTGCGCTACCGCTTCGCGGCTTATTGGGCTTATATGCCCGATCGATTGTAGGTAACCGGCATTTCGCAGATATACTTGTTTTGATATAGGTGTTTGATTGTGTTACAATCGCCACTGGTCAGCAGGCCTGCTCCGTGATCTGATATGCCCTTGCCTGTAGTAGCATAAGAGCCGATTGAGGCCACTGTGTATACAGCACAGGCTTGTAGGTTTAACACCAGTAATATGAGTATGACTCGCATACTGACATTATAAGATCTTTAGTCTTCTATGTCAATATAAACGGTGGCTATTTCGTAGGGTATGTGTATGCCCGAACGGCGAGCTGATTCACGTAGAGCCTGTAGGTCAACAGTAATTGGATCCCCGTCCCTATAGTAGGTATAGGCTGACTCGAAAACCAATTGTTCCAGCCAAAATAGCTCACGATCTTTTAGAAACTCTACCCATGAACCCTCGTGGGCTGTTACCTGTACTAGGGTGCCCCAATGCTTGTGTTGGTATAGATCAGTTATATTCATGTTATTCAACTCTCGGGGTAAAACGATGTTCAAATGCTTCTAGAAAGCATGAGTATTCTTCCAGGGTATGCACGTTGATGTAACGTACCCATGCTTTGGTATCTTGTTGTGTAATCTCAGTGATACGAAATTGTTTACGGTCTGGCCCTGCCCAAAGCTGGCCTACATGTGAAGTTTTCATTGGTTAATCATCCTAACGTAGGCCACAACATCGATAGTGCTGATCAGCAGATAGTTGGCTATCATGCCTGTTGATCCCCTGGTCCAAGCGGCCCATGCAAATATACAGCATTGTATGATAAACAGGGGGTATAGATATATGAATGGGGGTGTGGGTAGAGTATAGCCCATCCAAATGGTACATGAGATACTCATGGCCCATGCCAATAGCTCTAAGGAGAAACGTAGAGGGTGTGTATTAAAATCCTGTTTGATATAGGCTACTGTGTCTTTGATCATACAGTAATTATCTGCTATAAATATACACATGAGGAGTTGTGAATAAAATATGGGAGCCATTCAAGATTTATATCCCGAGCATCTACTGCTGTATCCAAACAAATGGGAACTAGATGCTGAACAAGGATTGGCTACCAAGACGTGGGTTGGTTCTGACACCCAACTACTATTCGAACGAAACTTAAAAAAACAACCCGCTGATTGGTACTACAGAACCCAACCGGTCACATATCAATTTAACTCAAATAACTATCGATGCCCCGAATGGGCTGATATTGTATGGCAAGACAGTTGGGTCATGCTGGGCTGTTCTATAGTAGAAGGCGTTGGACTTGCCCTTGACGATTGTGTAGCCAGCCAGTTATCTCACGTGATAAAAGAACCAGTGATAAACTTGGGGGTTGGAGGTTCGGGTCTAGATGTGACCATGTTTAACAGTATCCGATTACTTAAAACTAGCATCCGTCCCAAAGGTGTAATTGTGCTTCACGGAAACCATAACCTATCTAGGATAGCTGTTTTTTCACCGATTCATGCAACATTAGCGGGCAGTTGGATATTAGATCGACCAAAGGCTGAGGGATTTCCGTTAGACACCTTTTTTAAATTATGGACTAGACATCCAAACAATGCCGAAGCTCATACGCAAATGCATCTAGAAGGTGCTATTGCCCTTTGGAAGTGTGCAAATATTCCAGTGTTTTCTATTAGTATAAACAACTTGTCCGGTATAACTGACCGAGCAAGAGACATTATGCATCCAGGACGAATAACTGCTAAGGACTGGGCACAACAGATAGCAAAGATTATACAGAATCCGCAGTCGTAAAAAAAGGCCCGCTCAGGGCCTTTTAAGTATCAAACTCTAATTAAAGAGTAATACCCATTGCTTTAGCCTTGTAACCTAATGCTACGATTTCACGGCTTGGCTTGCCCAATACATATTCAGTAACTTGAACACCGTTACCAGCACGACGGCTGTTAGCATAGACAGCGTAACCATTATGACGGATACGGCTTACTTCTGCGCCTAAGTTCTTAACACCAAAACGCTTTTCAGCTTGTGATGCAGTTAGTGTGTCACCATTGTATAGTGCGTTGAAGACTTTGTAGGTCTTTGTTTCTGGATTAAAAAATTTCATAGTTGTTTCCTCTATATAAAGTAGCTGTAATCACAGCATTTACAAAGTATAACAGGAGCAAACTGTAATATCAAGTAGTTTGGTGATATTGCTTTAACTCAGGATGCCAAAAAGTCTTGCCAGGGAAACGTTTGGCCGCTAAGGTAGCCGCTTGATAGATGTTTTGAGCTTGGGCTAGGAATTCACCGGTGGTCTTGTCATAAGCATAGACAACACCATTTACCTGCTCGATATCCATTTCAACTGCATCTTCAGGCACACCATGTTCTGTTTGAGCTTTAGCTTCATCGTTTAGCTTTTTAACTTGCTCCAAAAGCCTAATCATATGCTCAGGATTCTCGGATATTTTAAACAGCATAGTTACAGCTCTAAGATGCCATCCTGCATAAAATGCCAAAACAACAAGTACTAAAATTAAAATGTAATCCATTAGGATCTCCTTAAAGGATAAGTTTATTTAAGCAATTCTAAGTTAATAATCTTAGCAACTCTAGTACCTACGTCCTCGCCGCTAGCAATAACATAAGTTTGGTTATCATGTCGATCTTTACGATCGTCGTATCTGCGTACATTCAAAATTCGGCCGCCAACGGCTGATGTTAGTTCAAATGTAATTCGATCTTGTCCTTCTGGGTTGCCGCGTTCTACCATTGCTGATCCTGATGCTAGTGTATGCATTTTTGCTGATATCCTATTTTTATAATCACGGTCTTCGTATTGTTGTTCGTAGTAGTCTTTATTTTCCCATGCTTTTTTGGTTTGTTTATAAAACCATCGATCAAACCACGTCATGTTGAAGACCTCGGAGTTGTACAACTATCACTCCAGGTTTCTTGTGCCAGTTGTTTGTATTCATACAGTTCTTTTTCAGTTTGGTACTGCTCTTCAGTTAGCCCGTGCCAACCAATACATTTACCAGTTGGGCTACGACCACATCCACATTTACCAAATTCTTTTGAGTTTTCAGTTGCTCTTACTTGCATGTTTTATCCTTTTGATTATTTCGTTTGCCTGGGAAAAATCCCCTGCTTCTAGCCAATGTTCAATTACTTGTTCCATTTGCTTTTGAAGTCCGTTCATGTAGGGACGCTGGTATGTGTTAGCATAAGGTTGCGTCCATTTAATTGTATATAGATACTTAGGGTTCATTTGTATGGTCCTTGGTTAGTTCTGCAATTAATAAAAATCGTTCATAGGCTTTACGAACACTAGGGTTCTCTAATAACTTATCTGCTTCTGCCATTAGAGCTTTGATACCTGCTTCTGCAATATCATGAGCACTATTAGTTTGCAGTGTGGCCAAATCATTGCCAAACTCTCTGGCTAATTTGTTCCACGCCCTACGTTGGCCTTCTGTAATAGGGGTCTTCTGCGGGCGTAGTTCGCTGGCCTTTTGAATAGCCTTACACATGGCATCTTCAGCGACACGACCAGCGGCAATCATGGGAGCATAAGCTGGATCAATATTGAATCTACGACTACTGCCACCAGGATAGCTTTGGACTAGATGAGTGCCTTTTGGAAAGCTATCGCAGAACTCTGATGAGTAGGTACTGTGTGGAATGTACCTACGTCCTTTTTTGATATAGAAAATTACTTCTTCGGTCATTCTACTGTACCTTCCACTCGGTTGCCTTCTTTAAGTGTACGCATCAACTGTCGATTCTTTTCTTTTTGTTCACCAGTCTGACGTTTCTTTTCATCGCTGATACGCAACATCATGTCATACTCACGTGCCCAACGTACACCAGCTAGCCAATCTTCCAGTCGTTCCAAACTACCCACAAACAGTTCCGCATCACGGCTGTAAATTGGCAAGCTGTCAGCATCCTTTGGCACAAGGCTTAAGGCACCGTGATCTTCGGTCCAATCACTGTGTTTGCTCTTGCTAAACTTAAAACCAAGTTCGTCGACCGCTTGCTCAACACGCTTGATTCTTTGAATTGTATTCCATCCGCTCATAATAGTCTTCTGTGTGTTACGATTGTGCAATTATAGCATCGACAACTAAATGTGTCAATAGTTTCAAAACAGATTGACTAAATCGTCAACATCGCTTATAATATTAGTACGATCAACTAGATTTGGAGTTTTGGATGGAAGCTGTTAAAGAAGTTACAGTTTGGGCTGATGCTAAATCGGCTGTTAATCACACGTATCTTTTGGATGGTGACAAGATGGTTGCCTATATCCGTTATGGTACTACGGATCCATTCTGGTTTAAGAATCCAATCAAAGGTTTTAGCCGCAGTGGCCGCAAGTTTGAAACACTCAAAACTAATCCATTTAAAGGGTCAAAGAAAGAAGAAGTATTAATGCCCTGGATTAAAAAGGTGCAGGGTTCAAAGCCAAATACATTCTATACAGTTAATACAGATGAAAATACTTGTACTTGCCCAGGCTTTACGTTTCGTGGATCGTGCAAACACGTTAAGGAATTAGAAACTTGTTAAGAGACTTACCAAGAAACCCTCCTACAATATATCCGTTGTTCTCTGCGCCTATATATTGCCAATTCAATACAGGGTTTAGATTAAATGAATTGGTGATAGATGAGCTTGCTGAATTACCAGGACTTGGGGATGACTGTGGCCTAAGTAAGAACATCGATGTGCTAGACAGACCAGATCTCATTCAAGCCCGCGACCTATGCGAATATCATTTACAACAATATGTAAAAGATATATGTGCGTTTGATAATGAAATATACATTACTACAAGTTGGTTGTCCCGTAATCCAAAAGGTGTAGACCACCCCCCGCACTTCCATCCAAACAGTTTATTCAGCGGTTGTTTGTATCTTAGATCTAGTCCAGACAATCGGCTATCATTCCACGGACAGAATCACTTCACTAGTCATTTTCCATTGACCTACAACCTAAAACAGTTTAATATATACAACAGTGACGAGTGGTGGGTTCCTGTAGATACAGGCACTATTGTTATATTCCCTAGTAACCTAAAACATAGTGCAAGCCCAAACACACTAGATGAAATACGTGTTGCTCTATGCTTTAACTCTTTTATCAAAGGCACGCTTGGTGGTCCAGGGGACTATGCAGGCAGATTGGAACTTAAATGATTACATGGTTTGCCGTTATTATTTTAGTATTCACAGGACACTTATGGTGGGCATTGTTTTTGGCCTTACTTGCTATCTTATTGGAATAACATGATTATATATTTGGATATGGATGATGTAGTTGCCGACTGGATGCCAGCGGCTCGTGCTATTGTTAATCGCAACTGGGACTACGGTGAACGTATTCCGGAAAGCGATTGGAGTAAAGTCAAAGCCAAACAACGATTCTATAGGGACTTGCCATTAAAGCCTGGAGCACATGACCTAGTTAACTATTGTCGTAGTGCTGTGTCTAACGGACTAGCAGATGACTTACGTTTTCTTACAGCACTACCACATGACTACTCAGTACCATTTGCAGTATATGATAAAGTCCTTTGGGCAGATCAACACTTTCCAGGGATCCCAATGTTCATAGGCCCATTTAGTCACGACAAGTGGCGCCATTGTCAGCCCGGCGACATCTTAATTGATGATCGAACTAGCAATTGTGAAGAATGGGCTCGTGAAGGTGGATACTCACATATCTATCGTACATGGGAAGCCTGCAAGCCTTGGTTGGAACAACAACTCGAAGGTGCTCAACAAGCCAAGGCTTGGATTAAAAATGAATACTACGAAGACGACGTTTAAGGGCAAGGGTGTTGTGCAGATAACAGGCCGGCGGACCGGTAAAAGTTATTGGACCAGCCAAGCTATTGATAGGCTCATGCGTGACATTATGCAACAACCTATATCGGATTTAGTGCTTAGTGAAGGCACAGTATATGGCAGTCGTTATTATACGGTAGAGCCTGTAGGCGGCAATTGGAAAGATATGGAACTATGGTGCGAAGGATCATTTGGCGATCCAGGAGATAAAATATGGGACTCGGGCCCAGCGCCGTTACCAGCAAAGCGTTGGTACATGAACAATCGTAAGTTTTGGTTCCGTAATGAAAAAGATCGAGATTGGTTTATTATAAGGTGGCGCTCTTGACTAGTTTTGAAGATAACATAATAACTGAAATGGGTAATCAGATGTCTAAAGAAATAGACTTTGAAATCCTGTGCAGTATGCTAGCAGAAATGGGTTGGACAAAAATTATATTACGTCCAATGGCTATGGAAGACAGTTACGAAGTAGACCAATGGACTAGTAAAAATATTAAAGGTCATTTTGAACAAATGGGTCTTGTATGGATATTTGAAAAAGAACAAGATGCTAATTGGTTTGCACTGAGGTGGTTATGAGTAACGATTTTTTTAGAAAATATGACATGCAGGTTTACCCTAGCCATCGTAAGATGCGTAGGATTCCACGTATGCGGAACTATACCAATCTATGGAATGTTACAGCCACAGATGCCCTGGCACACCAATCATTTGAAGTAGAGGATGTTGCCTGTGTTGACATTACTATGCCGGCGGATCGACTAAAAGAAATAGAAGATATTCTTGAATGGTATGAAGATAGAGAAGGTAAGATTAAACACAATGATGAAGTAGTTGGAATGTTGCGCAGGGATGAACGGGTGCGGATTGAGTACCCTGCCGTACAAGCCGCTTATAGAAAGTATCTAAATTTACTGGAGTTATGTAGAAAATGATTAAGGGTTTAATGGGCAACCAGGGTATTAATGTCAGTGGCGGCAATACTAGCCTACCCTATGTTGGCCCTAATGCCAATAACCCTATGACGGGTATGCTTCGTGTTAATGGCACAGAGCTGGAAGTATTTAACGGTTCCAGCTGGCAACAGCTTGCCACCAGCTATGCCACTGTAAGTTTAGATCAAGACACACAAGATTTGTTACAATGGGCTAGAGCACAACGCACTATGGCATTGAATAGACTTACACTTGCCCAAAACAATCCGGCACTAATGAAAATATTGGAACGTATCAAAAAAGCAGAGGACGACTTTGAGTTATTAAGTAAATTTGTGGAATATGATTCCAAAATCGAGTGAGGCCTACTGGGACTATCTAAAACAGTTTGAGTATAGAATTACTATACAGTTAGGCCATACCTATACTACTGATTATAAAGAGTTCCACGAATGGTGCAATACAAGATTAGGCAACAAATATAAGGATTGGTTTATAACATCAAACGGCAAGGGTAACTATACCTTATTTGCTCGTTCAAACAAATGGTCTACATTTTTGTCACTGACTTGGGTTGACAAAATAATTGTATAGTTATATAATTAACACAACTTACCCTATGGAATGTATTATGGAAAATAAATCGTTTAGAAATTGGTTACACGAACTTTGGTTACAAAATTGTGACGAACATAGAGACTATAATGAGTTGCCATTAACTCAAGAAGAATATTTTAAACGATACAAATATTGGCTTAGACGAGAGTATCGTTTTCAACTAAGGAAACAAAATGTTTGATAGTATATTCTTTATTTTAACCCTGCTGTTTATCAAGCATTGGTATATTGACTTTGTTAATCAGTCAATGGAAGAAGTTGTGGGCAAAGGTATTTACGGAAACGCACACGGGTTAATGCACAGTATCAAACACGGTGTTGCTACTTTCTTAATCTTCTGGTGGTTACTGAATTGGCAGGGTGCAATTATTTTAGGGTTTATTGATTTTGTTACGCATTACCATATTGACTGGTTAAAGATTAATATTAACAAACGTTGGAACTATACTACGGAGAACCCAAAGTTTTGGGCATGGCTAGGCGCCGACCAGCTAGCACATAGTATAACCTACTTGTTTATTGTTTGGCTTGCAATATGATTAATTTTAACTTTAATCTAACTAATCCATTTAGTAATCGCTGGCGCATTATGTTTTGTAAAAGCGGCCTACTAGACAACCACAAGGCTTGGGAGTTCAACGGCTATCAAACACATCACATAGTTGATATCAACTTTAATTTGTCAGTTACTGGAGACCACCCAGGCGTGTCCATAATGTTAGGCCTGTTTGGTTATAGTTTAGAATTAAGTGGGTATGACACTAGACACGAGGATATGAGATAATGGAACATTGCAAAGTAGGTATGTTTCGAATTCCCGGATTAAAGTTTCCCAAAGGATTTTTACCTGAGGACATAGTAATCGAAATGGCGGAATGGTGCAGGGAAAATCATGTGGGTATTATTCCAGAAGACACTGACGGAAGCCTGTGGAGTTTTCGTAATGAAAAACACCGTGATTGGTTTGTTCTAAGATGGAGTGACTCAATTGCTAAACTTAATGAGACAAAAGAATAGTGTCTTTGCGAGTGGCTGAACATTACTATTGGGAGATAGCAAATAGATTAAGCATGGCCGTTAATAAAACTTCCCAAAAATATAGAGTATACAACAACAACGTTCACGAACGAAGAATTGTTCATAAATTTTTTATGGGCGATGTAGAAGATCCAGAACTATATTGTGCCCAACCAATTTATGAATGGCAACAAACAGATCATGGTAAATGGGTAATGGCACACGGGCTTGACCCAACCTTCCATATTCACCCTGACGCAATATCGTACGGATACCAAATTGTAATAACAGCACACATTACGCCTAAAAGATGGACAGAATATGTTCTAAGAGGTTGGTATACTGGTTGACTACTAGCTCAATGTATTGTATAATAGACACATATTAACACACAGAGATCTGTATGACCTTTAAATTCAAATACGAAGACGTTACTAAAAAACCAAATCCAATGGTTAAGATTAACCCTCTTAAACGTGGATCTGGTAAAACAGTTAGCCTACAAGATCGAGTTGATACTCTTAATAAGAGTGCGGCTTGGAAGAAAACAATCAAAGCCTGGACTACCCAAGGCAAACAATTTGATCTTACACGATTGCCAAAGGTCGCTATGGTTAAACTAGGTGATATCGAAATTGACGAAGATATTCAGCGTCAACTAGACGATAAACACTGTGCTAATAAAATCGCCAATCCAGAAGTGTTTGATCCAGCACTCCTGCAAACATTGCAGTGTATTAAACCTGCGACTGGCAAATATAAAAACGTAGACGGTCAACATACTGGATCCACTATCGCAGGACTAATTGACGCAGGACTTGTGCCTGGACATACTGATTGGCGTGAATTTCAAGTGCCAGTTCAGTATATTGAGACTAATAATCTTGCATTTGCTCGTAGAGCATTTAGTATCCTTAACGGTAAAGGTAAGAAAAAGCAGTCTGCATATCAGCAGATGCGTAACAGTATCTTTATCGTGCGGATTGACAAAGACAAGTCTGATCAAGAAGATGTTGATCTTGAAAAGAAAGTTAGCATTGCTGAAAAGTACGAGTGTTTCCCAGTTGAATCAGATAGTGACT
>Ga0209296_1000552_pt1 | contig 32618 bp, 4 predicted proteins | sample S_130206_EF_Meta_FD_187319 | JGI IMG/M metagenome (GOLD analysis project Ga0209296, IMG submission 187319) | Freshwater microbial communities from Lake Simoncouche, Canada to study carbon cycling - S_130206_EF_MetaG (SPAdes) (version 2) | ecosystem: Environmental > Aquatic > Freshwater > Lake ... | reverse complement strand
TCCAAGGGTCTACGTACGTTCACTGAGCATGCGTTGACCGTGGGCTCGAAATTTTTTATCAGAGGACGAGCGAGCGAGCGCCGCGACGTGGTGGCAGCCCAGATCGTCCATGACGAAAGAGCAGACATTTTCATTATTTCGTGCCACGGAGAACAGTCCGTCAGCACCCGGATGGCCTTGAAGGCAAAGGTTTGGAATTTCACGGGGGGGTTCGCGGCTATTACCGCCGTCCTGGTTGCGTGCGCCGGGCTGGGGCCGGTCCTCGCGGTATACTTAGGTTTTTTGGCCATGGTTTTTGATGATGATCACCCCGTTAAAATGTTAAGTGAAGGGCTGTCGGTGGTGTCGCCTTACATTCCACTAGGGATCGTCATTGGGGTGAGCCTCCATCTGTTGGCGCGCGTCGTGAGTTGGGCCTTCATGGCCTTCAATAGCATGATCGGCCTGCGCAATCGCGTGGCGCAGGCGTATTCGCTCATCGATGTGCAGTTGAAGCGTCGCATGGACCTGATTGAGCGCTTCGTGGCCTGTGTGCAGGGCTTCCGCGAACATGAAGCCTCGGTGCTGGCGTTGGTGACCGCCGCGCGGGCACAGGCTGGCGGCGGTTCGCTGACGGCGCTCGCGCCTGGCATCCTCGCCGTCATCGAAAGTTACCCCGAAATCCGTACGCAGGCGTTGTTTAATGATTTGAGTAAGCAGCTCATTGAGACTGAAGACCGCATCGCCTTGGCTCGTGGTTATCACAATAACATGGCGACGTTCTATAACACCCGGATCGAGAGTGTCCCGGATCGCTACCTGGCGGGCTTGGTCAAGATGAAGCCGGAGGCATTGTTCGAAGCCGAGGGTTTCACCTACCACCCGGCAGCGGTGGCGCTCTGATCGGGCCAGCCAATCATCCGGTCTCCGGTCTCCCTTTGAGTTTGTTTTAACCCCCTTGTCCACGTGTCACCTTGCCCACGTGCCCCCTCGAAATAATCGCTCCGCGATTACTTCGTTAGAATCTCCATCGCCGACTTCTTTTGCGGGATGAAGGGGAGTACGTGCTCGGTGTAAGGCACGATGACGTCGAGGAGGTAAGGTCCGTCGTGGTCGAGCATCTCGCGCATGGCGGCGCGGAGGTCTTCACGCTTCATCACTTGGCGGGCCTTGATGCCGAAGCCGTTGGCGATTTTGACGAAGTCCGGGTAGAGGCCACCCGGGTTGTCGGGCGAGCCGATGTTCTTGGCGTCGCCGAGGATCGTATGGCCGCGGGTGCCGGCATAGAAACGGTCTTCCCACTGCACCACCATGCCGAGGTGCTGGTTGTTGAGGATGAGAATCTTGGCGTTGATCTTCTCGATCTTCATGCACGCGAGTTCCTGGATGTTCATCAGGAACGAGCCGTCGCCATCGATGTCGATGACTTGGACGTCCGGGTTGGCGACCTTGGCGCCGATGGCGGCCGGGAGGCCGAAGCCCATCGTGCCGGCGCCGAGCGAGCTGATGAAGCGACGGGGCTCGTTGAAGCGGTAATACTGCGGGGCCCACATCTGGTGCTGGCCGACGCCGGTGGCGATGATGGCCTTACCCTTGGTCTCTTCGAAGAGGACCTCGATGGCTTCCTGCGGGAGGATGTGCTTGGTCTTGCGCTCGTAGCTGAACGGGTACGGGTGCTCTTTCTTCCAGCCGTTGATGGTCTCGTACCACTTCTTCAAGTCAGGCTTTTGGAAGCCCTTCTTGGCGAGCGCGACCATGCGGCCGAGCGCGTGCTTGATGTCGGAGTGGATCGGGTAGTGCGCGAACTTATTCTTCTGGTGCTCGGAGCGGTCGATGTCGATGTGGACGATGGTGGCGTCGGGGGCGAACTTCTCGATGGCGCCGGTGATGCGGTCGTCGAAACGCGCACCCATGGTGATGAGGAGGTCGCTCTTGCAGACGGCCCAGTTGCCGGCGACGGTGCCGTGCATCCCGTACCAGTAAAGGGATTGCGGGTGGTCGCAGGGGAAGGCGCCGAGGCCCATCAGCGTGGACGCGACGGGGATGCCGGTGGCTTCGGCGAAGGCACGCAACTCCTTATGGGCGTCGCCGGAAAGGATGCCGCCGCCGATGTAAAGCGCGGGCTGCTTGGCGCCTTCGATGAGGCGGAGGACCTGCTCCAGCTCGCGGTCGGCGCACTTCGGAGGCGTCGGCAGGCCGGGGATTTCGACGTCGTCAGCGTTCTTCGGGAAGACCGGCACCCACTCGTGCTGTTGGATGTCCTTCGGGATATCGATGACCACGGGGCCTGGTCGGCCGGTGGTGGCGATCTTGAAGGCCTTATACATGATGCTCGGCAACTCGTTGTAATCGAGGACGAGGAACGAGTGCTTCACGATCGGCAGCGTCATGCCGTAGAAGTCGGTTTCCTGGAAGGCGGCGCGCCCGATGAATTGCTGGTAGACCTGGCCCGTGATGCAGATCAGCGGGATACTGTCCATGTGGGCGTCGGCGATGGCCGTGACGAGGTTCGTCGCGCCGGGACCGGAGGTGGCCATGCAGACGCCGGGCTTGCCGGTCGAACGCGAGTAGCCGTGGGCCATGAAGGCACCGCCCTGTTCATGGCGCGGCAGGATGGTGCGGATTTTCTTGGAGCGGATGAGACCATGGTGGAGCTCCATGGAAGCGCCTCCGGGGTAGGCGAAAATCGTGTCGACGCCCAGGTTCTCGAGGCAGCGGACCATGACGTCGCAACCGCGCATCTTGGCGCCAGAGGAGACCGCGGCGGCGCTGGCCTTGGAGGTGAACGTCTGGGCGGCTTTCTTTTTAGGCATGGTCAGGGGGCAGGGCGGGCCTGCAGGGAATGGGTTAGAAAAGGACTGCCACAAGCGGGAGCAAGTGTGAATAAGTGAGGGGGAGCGAAGGGGCCAGGGCTAGGGCTGGGGCTGGGGCCTGGGCCGGGGTCGCTTGGTAGGGCTGACCGTCCCCGGTCGGCCGGGGTCGAGAAGATGCTTAGGACCAGGACCAGGGTCGGGGACAGGGATAGGATCTCGCGCATATCCCGCTAATCTCTAGAAAAAGGCCATTTACATCCCTGTCGCCTGGCCCTGTCGCCTGGCCCTGTCGCCTGGCCCTGTCGCCTCGCCCTGTCGCCTCGCCCTGTCGCCGGGTCCTATCGCCCAGCCCCAGCCCCCTACCACCCAATCCCTACTTCCTATCTCCTGTTACCCCCCATGCCTAATCGCCTTTAAACCACTGACCTTGATGCTGTTATGAATACCGTCTTGCAGGTAGGCGTGCGCAGCTTGGACAGATTCTGCAAGTCCCTTACCCAGAGCGATTTGAGCAGTGATTGCGGCCGAAAGCGTGCAGCCGCTGCCATGGGTGTCGACCCCCGGCGCCCGGCGGGCTTTCAGGGTCAGCGTTCGCCCGTCCGGCCAAGCCAGGACATCGAGCAAATCATCCCCCGCGGCGTGCCCCCCTTTGAGGAGGAATGGCACCCCATAGGCCTTCGCCAATTCCTTGGCCTCGGCTTCCGCCTGGGGCCCTCCGAGGGCCTTCCTTCCCAGTAAAATCGTCGCTTCGTCGAGGTTCGGGGTCACGAGGGCGGCGAGAGGAATCAGGCGTTTTTTGACCGATTCGACCGCCGCCGGGGCCAGCAAAGTCGCGCCACTGGTGGCCACCATGACCGGATCGACCACGGCGGGGATCCCCGCTTGGGCGATGAAGCCGGCGACCGCCTCGACGATACCGGCCTCGAGGAGCATGCCGGTCTTCAGGGCCCGGGGATGGAAGTGCCGGCACACTTGCTGGCATTGCTCCAAGACGAAAGCCGGCGGGACCGGGAGCACGCCGGAGACCCCTTGCGGGTTCTGGGCCGTGAGGCAGGTGATCGCCGTCGTCCCAAAAACGCCGTTGGCCGCAAACGTCAGCAGATCGGCTTGGATGCCCGCGCCCGCCCCGCTGTCGGAGCCCGCGATGGAGAGGGCGGTGGGGAGCTCGGGTTCGGCGGTCATGGCTAAAGTTTATTAAGACAGGCGAGGGACAATCTGCTTGCCCAGCCCCATCGCGGTCAGCGTAAAGTGGAGGTAAATCGCCGACTTGAGCAACGAGGAAACCCAACCTTCCCCCGAAACCGGCGAGCAGCGTCGCCAGCTCTCCGTCGACGCGACCCTTGGGCTCGAACGCTTGGTGGTCGGCCGCGAATGCAATGGGTTCGACCGGCTTTCGGCGGAACGCAAAAGCCTGGCTTTCGCCGAGCTGATCCGCCTCGGGTTGGTCTACGGCACGGTGAAGCCGGTCGAGGGCCGTGCCTACCCCGACGTCGTGATCCAACGCGTCAGCCGCAAGGCGGCCAAGAACGTCCGCAAGCTCCGGCTGTCGACCGATCGGCCCGACCGGCGTCACCTCGGCTGGAATCTCTTCCTGATCGGCCTTTTCTTGGCGATTGCTGGCCTCATCCTCTGGACCTTCCTTAAGTAAGGGCGGAGGGGAGGGGGTCTTCGGGCGGGTCTCCGGCATGGTCCACCCCGGGGCGGTGCTTTATCTCTTTCCTTGCCACCCCCGCCTAATTTCCCCTTCTTTTGCCCTTCGCGTCCCCCGGCCAAGCCCCTGCTTGGTTGACCTCGGCGCCCCCTCCTCTTCCCGATCTACCATGGCCAAGAAAACCCAAAACCACTCCAAAACCACCAAGTCCACCAAGGTCGTCTACACCTGGGGCGACGGCCAAGCCGACGGCAATGGCACGATGAAGGCCCTCCTTGGCGGCAAGGGCGCCAACCTCGCCGAGATGACCCGCATCGGTCTCCCGGTGCCTCCCGGCTTCACGATCACGACCGAAGTCTGCACCTACTACTACGCTAATAAGCGCACCTACCCGGCCTCCCTCCAGGCCCAGATGGAAGCCGGCGTGACCAACATGGAGAAGATCATGGGCACCAAGTTCGGCGCCACCTCCGGCATGCCGCTCCTCGTCGCCGTCCGCTCGGGCGCCCGCGACTCGATGCCGGGCATGATGGACACCATCCTCAACCTGGGCCTCAACGACCAGTCGGTCGTCGCCCTCGAGAAGGCCACCAACAACCCCCGCTTCGCCTGGGATTGCTACCGCCGCTTCATCCAGATGTACGGCGACGTCGTCCTCGGCGTGCAGAAGCGCGAAGGCGAGGACCATGAGCCGTTCGAGACGGTCATCGAGGAATTCAAGCACGCCAAGTACGACGGCGACGTCGAAGACTCCGCCCTCACCGCCGGCGACCAGCAGGAGCTCGTCAAGCGCTTCAAGGCCCTCGTCAAGGAGCGCACCGGTCGCGTCTTCCCCAACGACCCTTGGGACCAACTGCGCGGCGCCGCCGGCGCCGTGTTCTCTTCCTGGATGAACGACCGTGCGATCGTCTATCGCCGCAAGTACAACATCCCCGCCGAGTGGGGTACCGCCGTCAACGTCCAGGCCATGGTGTTCGGTAACACCGGCGATAAGTCGGGCTCCGGCGTCGCCTTCACCCGTAACCCCGCCAACGGCGTGGACGAATTCTACGGCGAGTTCCTCATCAACGCTCAGGGCGAAGACGTCGTCGCCGGCGTCCGCACCCCGGAGCCGGTCAGCAAACTCAAGGCGGTGATGCCCCAAAGCTTCGCCCAGCTCATGAAGGTCCGCCAGACCCTCGAGAAGCACTTCAAGGACGTGCAGGACATCGAGTTCACCGTCCAGGAAGGTAAGCTTTACATGCTCCAGACGCGTAACGGCAAGCGCACCGCCGCCGCCGCGCTCAAGTTCGCCGCCGACATGGTGAAGGAGAAGCTCATCGACTGGGAAACCGCCATCATGCGCAACCCGGCCGACCAGCTCGAACAGCTGCTCGCCCCGATCTTCGACCTCGCCGAAGTCAAGAAGGCCAAGGCCATCGCCACCGGTCTCCCGGCCGGCCCGGGTGCCGCCACCGGCAAGATCTATTTCAACGCCGAGCGCGCCGTCATCGCCGCCGAGAAGGGCGAGAAGGTCCTCCTCGTCCGCGTCGAGACTTCCCCGGAAGACCTCCGTGGCATGATTGCCGCCGAAGGTATCCTCACCGCTCGCGGTGGCGTTTCCTCGCACGCTGCGCTCGTCGCCCGCCAGATGGGCAAGGTCTGCGTCTGCGGTGCTGCCGCCGTCTCGATCGACTACGATAAGAAGACGACGACCATCGCCGGTCACACCTTCAAGGAAGGCGACTTCCTCTCCATCGACGGCACGGCCGGCACGGTGTACGCCGGGCAGATCAAGACCGCGCCTTCGGAAATCGTCGCTGGCCTGATCAATAACGACAAGGCCGCGCAGAAGACCGAGAAGTACCAGAATTACGTGCAGCTGATGAAGTGGTGCGCCCAGGCCACCCGCCTGCAGGTCCGCACCAACGCCGATAACCCGGAGCAGACCGCTCAGGCCCTCGCGTTCGGCGCCCAGGGTATCGGCCTCACCCGTACCGAGCACATGTTCTTCGAAGGCGACCGCATCGACGCCGTCCGTGAGATGATCCTCGCCGACACCGTCGAAGGCCGCCAGAAGGCCCTCGCGAAGATCCTGCCCTACCAGCGCGCGGACTTCACCGGCATCTTCAAGGCGCTCAACGGCCTGCCCGCCACGATCCGCCTCCTCGACCCGCCCCTGCACGAGTTCGTGCCGCACGACGAGAAATCGCAGGCCGCCCTCGCCAAGAAGCTCGGCATCAAGACCGAGAAGGTCATCGCGCGCGTCGCTGCCTTGCACGAGTTCAACCCGATGCTCGGTCACCGCGGCTGCCGCCTCGGCATCGCCTACCCGGAAATCACCGAGACCCAGGCCCGCGCCATCTTCGAAGCCGCCGCGGCGGTCCAGAAGAAGGGTATCAAGGTGAAGCCCGAAGTCATGGTCCCGCTCGTCGGCTTCAAGCGCGAGCTCGACCTCCAAGTCGAGGTCATCCACCGCGTCGCCGCCGAAGTGCAGAAGGAACAGAAGTGCAAGATCGCCTACTCCGTGGGCACGATGATCGAAGTTCCCCGCGGCGCCCTCACGGCCGACGAAATCGCCCACACCGCCGAGTTCTTCAGCTTCGGGACCAACGACCTCACCCAGACCGCGCTCGGCGTCAGCCGCGACGACATGGGCAACTTCCTCGGGGCCTACACCGAGAACGAGATCTTCAAGAAGAACCCGTTCGCGACCCTCGACCAGACCGGCGTCGGCCAGCTCATCCAGATCGCCATCGAGAAGGGCCGCCAGACCCGTCCCGACATCAAGCTCGGCATCTGCGGCGAACACGGCGGCGAACCCGAATCCGTCAAGTTCTGCCACCGCGTGGGCTTGAATTACGTCTCCTGCTCGCCTTACCGCGTGCCGGTCGCCCGCCTCGCCGCCGCTCAGGCTGCGATCGAGGAAAAGCGCGCGGCCAAGGCCAAGAAGTAAGCCTCGAAGCCAGGTTACCGCTCAAGGGCGTGCCTTACCCGCACGCCCTTTTTGTTGGGCCTTGCCTGCGGCCAGCGGGGGTAGGGTTGGCCGGAGGTCTGGGGCGGGGGGGTGCCTCGGGGTAGGGGCAGCCCCCGTGCTGCCCGCAGCAGCCTCTAACCGACTCGAGAGCAGGGAGAGGAGGGGCGGCGAAAGGGGGGTAGTGGGAGAACCAAACCCCCACCGCCGAACCCCCATGACCTCGTACCCGGAGGTCGCTCGCTGGGCACCATCGTCCCCACTCGCCGCGCCCAAGTCTCCCCCGTTCTTCGCCCCTCCAGGATTCTCGCCGGTCCGTCGCCCCGCCGGTCCGCCGCGTAACTTTAAAGACGAAAAATCCCTCCATGGCGCCTGGAGGCGAGATGAAGATTTCCTCGTCAACGCGAAGCCATGCCGTGGTCGTCTGCCCGAAGCATGCCCGCGCTGGCAAAGATTTCCGACCGCGCCACCACCGTGGAGACCGCCCGCGTCGCGGCGGTCTTGGTCACGGCGATGATGCTTAAAATGCCTGTATTCATTGACTATCAACGATGTGAACCCAGCCCGCCTCAGACTGCTCACGCCCACCGCGACGCGGCCGCCCTCTCGCCCAGTCGGCGGTTTGTACTGACTATTCAGTTACACGTTTGGCCGCCCGCGAAGCCGGACTTTACGTCGAGTCGCCGGATCATCGCTCCGACCACTCCGGTTACCCCGACGCCCGCGCCGCTTCGCAGGCAGGGGCAGCCCGCGCACTGCCCTAGCTCTCTCGAAAAGCCAGGAGCCGGGAGAGGAGGAGGGGGGCAAGCCACCCACGGCGGCCTGAGGCCCCTCCCCACTTACCCTCTTTATTTGGCTAAAAATAGTCAGCAAGCTGACCTTTTAAAGCCCATTTCCCCCTAGGTCTACCATCCCCCAGAACGCCTTTCCGGCCCCCCTTTTTAGCTGGGGTGGGCGCCTGGGATCGCGCCGAGCCCCCCCGCCCACCGGTCCCCGAGCCCTTCAGGGGCGTTGCAGTTAGGTTAATTCTCGCTACCTTTACGCACGGGAAGTCGTCGAAAAACACCCTCGTAAAGCATTTTACACCTATTTAATGACCGAACTTCATTAAATCTCCATAAACCAGTCAAATGATTAAGCCATTGAATTCAAGAGGCTTACAAACTCTATAATCAAAAGATTAAGTAAACTTAAGAAATTTAAATAGGACCAATCTGTCGGGCTTTCCGGGTGGCGGCGCGGCTCAGGATCGGCCCAGTTGGCCCGTTATTTCTCCCGGTACACCGTGGGGAGATTTTTCCCTCCAAAGGTGTCGCCGGTTTATTCACAAACTGACCCTTTTATTTACGTATCTTTTACCAAATAAACCCTAAGAAATAAGGGGTAAACACCCCAAAAGGGGTTGCCTCAGGCCTCGGCCAGGATTGAATCAATCTATCGTACTTTCCCCGACGAGACGCTCCCCCGAGTCGTCAGCTCCTGCTGTCGACTCATCGGCGTTTACCCTACCGATCAAAAAACTGTCACCAAACTTTCACGACACCTGCTTCTCGTCCCGGAATTCCCTCCCTCCACTTTCATAAAAACCACCCCTAACTTTTTTGTCCGATGAAACCCCGTAAGCGTTTACCTATTTCGCGAGCCTGCCTCTTCGCTGCAGCCGCCCTCCTCTCCGTCGCCCCCCGGGCACGAGCGGCCAACGTGTTCTTCGACGCCGACGGCAGCTTCAGCGCCACCATCGGCGCTGCGACCGTCGGGGCGACCGGCACCTGGTCCGATGCATTCTGGTACGACGCCGGCACCGCGACCTCCATCGCCGGCGACGGCGACGTCTTCACATACACCTTCACCGCCGCAGATACGGCCTATTTCCAAGGGAATAAGGGCACTTTGACGCAGCTCGCGGAGGAGGCGGTCACGCTGAACGGCATCAATGATTCCACGGGGATGACGTTGTCGGGCGGCTCGTTGGCGCTCACGGGCGCCGGCGCGAACATCACCGTCAACGGCTCGCTGATCACGACGGTCGTCAGTTCCCAGATCACCGGCACCGCCGGCCTCATCAAGGCCGGCACGGGCACGCTCAGCCTCACGGCGGCGAATGTTTACACGGGCGTCACGCTCATCAACGGCGGCACGCTCGTCATCGGCGACGCCCTGTCGCTCAGCACCAGCGCGGTCACCATCGCCGGCGGCGGCACGTTGAACCTCAACGGCCGGACCATCGCGAACGTCGTCACCGTCAGCGGCGGCACGCTCACCGGCGGCGACCTCGACGTCGGCCAGCTCGACGCCCGCACCGGCGTGGTCTCGGCCACGCTCAGCGGCACCAGCGGCCTGACCAAGAATACCAACGGTTCCCTGCGCCTCGACGGCCTCAATACCTTCGGCGGCCCCGTGGTCGTGAGCCAGGGCACGCTCGTGGTCGGCCACGTCTCCGCGCTCAGCGCCGGCGCCGTGAGCGTCACGGGCGGCACGCTCGACCTCGGCGTGACCACCGGTTTGGCGAACACCATCACGCTGGCCGGCGGCACCCTCACCGGCGGCGAACTCGCCGTCGCGCAGCTCGTGCCGGTCGCCGGCACCGTGGCGACGAAGCTCACCGGCTCGGGCAAGCTGACCAAGACCGCGGCGGGCGTCGTGACGCTGTCCGGCGCGAATAATAATTTCTCCGGCGGCGCGGACATCTCCGGCGGCAAGATCATCGCGGGCAGCGGTACGGCCCTCGGTAGCGGCGCGGTCTCCCTCACGGGCGGCACGCTCGACCTCGGCGGCCAGACGCTGACCAACGCCATCGTCGTCGACGGCGGCGAACTCACCGGCGGCTCCTTCGACGTCGCGAACCTCACCGCGAAGTCCGGCGCGATCTCCGCGCTCATCGTCGGCTCGTCCACGCTGACCAAGTCGGTCACCGGCGTCCTCACGCTCTCCGGCGCCAACGCCGATTTCTCCGGGGTCGTCACCCTCTCCGCCGGCTCCATCGTCGTGGGCAACGCCTTGGCCCTCGGCACCGGCGGCGTCAACGTCAACGGCGGCACGCTTAACCTCAACGACACCGCGATCTCCAACCTGGTCACCGTCGCGGGCGGCACGCTCGCGGGCGGCTCCATCGATGCCGCCAAGGTCGTCCCGACCTCCGGCACGATTGCCGCGGTGCTCACCGGCACCGACGGCCTGACCAAGTCGGCTAACGGTGACATCACCCTCGGCGCGGCCAACACCTTCACCGGCGGCGTCACCGTCGACGCCGGCAAGGTCACCCTCGGCAACGCCGCCGCGCTCGGCGGCTCCGCCAACGCCGTCACCGTCGGTGCGTCTGGCACGGTCGACCTCAACGGCCGGTCCGTCGCGGTCGCCAACCTCGCCGGCGCCGGCGCGGTCACCAACGCCTCGGCCACCGTCGCGACGCTCACGCTCTCCGGCGTCGCCACGACCTCGACCTTCGCCGGCGTGCTCTCCGGCAACCTCGGCATCATCAAGCTCGGCGCGGGCACGCAGACGCTCTCCGGCGCCAACACCTTCACCGGCAACGTCGCCGTCAACGCGGGCAAACTCGCCGCCACCAACGACGCCGCGCTCGGCGCGGGCACCGTCGCCGTCAACGGCGGCACGCTCGACCTCACCGGCACCACCGGCGTGACCAACGCGATCACCCTCAACTCGGGCGCCCTCGTCGGCGGCCAGGTCGCGATCGCCAACGTCACCCTCGTCACCGGCTCCGTCGGCACCCAGCTCACCGGCTCCGGCGCGCTGACCAAGTCCGCCAACGGCACGCTCACCCTCTCGGGCTCCAACGACTTCAGCGGCGGCACCACCGTCTCCGCCGGTACTCTCGCCGCCTCGGCCGACACCGCCCTCGGTTCCGGTACGGTCACCGTCACCGCCGGTACCCTCGACCTGACCGGTGCTTCCATCGCCAACGCGGTCTCGATCACCGGCGGCACGATCCAGGGCGGCACCATCAACGTCGCCACCGGCACCGCGGTCAGCGTCCAAGCTGGTACGATTTCGTCTGCGATGACTGGCCTTGGCGGCGTCGCCAAGACCGGCTCCGGTGTGGCTAACCTCAACGGCTCCAACGACTTCAGCGGTGGCGTCACCGTCGATGGTGGCACCGTCAACGCTGGTACGAATACGGCCTTCGGCTCCGGCAACCTGACCGTCAATTCCGGCACGGTCAACCTCGGTACGGCCAGCATCGGCAACACCACCTTCCTCAATGGCGGGACCATCACCGGCGGCACCATCAACCTAGCCACCGCCACGACCCTCACTGCCAAGGCCGGCACCCTCGCCTCCCTCCTCGCGGGCGACGGCTCCCTGAGCAAGACCGACAACGGCACCCTGATCATCACCGGGGACAACACCGGCTTCACCGGCGTCACCACCATCGCTGGCGGCACCGTCGCCCTGGGCTCCAACGCCGCGCTCGGCAGCAGCGCCGTCACTATCTCCGCCGGTTCCCTCGACCTCAACGCTAAGACTATTGTCAACGGCGTCACCGTCGACGGTGGCACGCTCACCGGTGGTTCCATCGCCGTCAACCAGGTGACCGCCAAGGCCGGCACCGTCGCCGCGACCCTCACTGGCTCTGCCGCCTTCGTCAAGGCCGTCGCTGGTGACGTCGTCCTCAGCGGCGCCAACACCTTCACCGGTGGCGTCGCGGTGTCGGCGGGCAAGGTCACGGTCGGTAGCGCCACCGCGCTCGGTGCGACCAACCGCAGCCTGACGCTTTCGGCGAGCGGCACCGTCGACCTCAACGGTCGCTCCGTCGCCCTCTCCAACCTCGTCGGTACGGGCGGCGAGCTCACCAACGCCGACGCCGTCAATGCCGCGACCGTCACCGTTTCCGTCGCGACCGATGCCACCTTCACGGGCGTCGTCTCCGGTAACCTCGGCCTCGTCAAGACCGGCAACGGCATCCTGACCCTCACCGGCACCAACCTCTTCACCGGCAATGTGAGCGTCACCGGTGGCACCCTCGCCGCCGGCGCCAACACCGCTCTCTCCGGCGCGACCGTCACCGTTGACGGCGCCACCCTCGACCTGACCGGCACCACCGGCTCGGGCGTCGCCAACCTCGTCACCCTCACCTCCGGCGCGCTGACCGGTGGCCAGATCGCCCTCAGCCAGGTCACCCTCGTCGCCGGCACCGTCACGACCCAGCTCACCGGCAACTCCGGCCTCACCAAGTCGAACAACTCGACCCTCAACCTCAACGCCGCCAACACCTTCGACGGTGGCGTCACGGTTTCCAATGGTACCTTGAACGTCGGCAACGACGCCGCCCTCGGTTCGGGTGACCTCACCGTTAACGGCGGCACCGTTAACCTCGGTACCTCCCGCGTCGGCAACACCACCTTCCTTAATGGTGGCACCATCACCGGCGGCACCATCAACCTCGCCACCACCAAGGTCCTGACCGCCACCGCGGGCACGCTCTCCTCCCTCGTCGAAGGCGACGGTTCCCTGACCAAGACCGGCAACGGCACGCTGACCATCACGAGCAGCAACACCTTCCTCGGCGGCGCCTCCATCGCAGCCGGTACCGTGACCCTCGGCGCCAACAACGCGCTCGGCGCTGGCGCGGTTTCTCTGACCGGCGGTTCGTTGAACCTCGGCGGTAACAGCATCGTTAATATCGTCACCATCGCGGGCGGCACGCTCACCGGCGGCTCGATTGATGTCGCCCAGCTCGTCGCCAACTCCGGCACCGTCGCCACCGTCCTGACTGGCACCACTGGCCTGACCACCGCGGGTAACGTCGCGCTCAACGCGGCCAACACCTTCACCGGTGGCGTCACCGTCGCGGGCGGCACCGTCACCCTCGGCAACGCGGCCGCCCTCGGCAGCAGCGCCAACACCGTCAACGTCGCCAGCACCGGCACGGTTGATCTCAACGGCAAGTCCATCTCCGTCGCGGGCCTCACCGGTTCCGGCGCCCTCGCCAACGCCGGCGCGGCCTCGACCGTCACCCTCGGTGGTGCGACCGATGCCACCTTCACCGGTGCGATTGGTGGTGCGACCGCCCTTTCTAAGACCGGCACGGGCAACCAGACCCTCGGTGGAGCGAGCACCTTCACCGGTGGCACGAGCGTCACGGGCGGCACGATCACCGTCGCCGACAACGCCGCGCTCGGTACCGGCGCGGTCAGCATCAACGGTGGCGCGGTCGACCTGACGACCACCACCGTCACCAACGCCATCACGCTGGTCAACGGCTCGCTGGTCAACGGCACCGTCAACATCGCCACCGCGCTCAACGCCCAGGGCGGTACCATCTCCTCCGTCCTGTCTGGCCTTGGCTCCCTCGCCAAGACCACGAACGGCACGTTGACCCTTTCCGGCGCCAACACCTACGCGGGCGGCACCACCATCGCCGGCGGCACCGTCACCCTCGGCAGCGGCACCGCGCTCGGTACCGGCCTCACCACCCTGACCGCTGGCACGTTGGACCTCAACGGCCAAGGCTTCACCACCAACGTCGCCGTCAATGGTGGCACGCTGACCGGTGGCACGCTCGACGTCGCCCAGCTCACCTCGCTTCAGGCCGGCTCGGTCCTGTCGATCCTGACCGGTACCGGTGGCATCACCAAGACCACCGTCGGCACCCTCGTCTTGGGCGGCGCCAATACCTTCACCGGTGGTGTCACCGTCTCCGGCGGCGCGATCACCGTCGCCAACACGCTCGCCTTGGGCGACGTCACCAACGCCCTCAACGTCGCCTCCGGCGCGACCGTCAACCTCAACGGCAACACCGTCGTCCTCGGCGGCCTCTCCGGTGCTGGCACCGTCACGGCTTCCAGCAATTCCGCCCTGACCCTCTCCGGCAACGCTTCCACGAGCTTCTCCGGCCTGATCACCGGCAACACCAGCCTGACCAAGTCCGGCTCCGGCACCCTGACCCTCGCCGGCGCCAATACCTACTCGCTCGGCACCACGATCTCGGGCGGCACGATTTCCTACTCGAACCTCGGCGGCCTCGGCTCCGGCGCCGTCGCCATCGGCTCGGGGGCCACCGCCGCCTTCACCGGTGCTAACGGCAACACCACCATCCCGACCGTCCTGACCGGCGCCGGCACCTACCAGCTCGTCCTCGCCGGTACCGCCAGCAACACCTACCTCACGGGCAACCTTGCCGGCTTCACGGGCACCATCCAGGTCAGCGGCACCTCCTCCAACAAGCTCAACACGACCGGCTTCACCGGCACCGGAGCCACCGTCTCCGTGGATTCGGGCAATACCGTCATCGTCGCGAGCCCGGGCGCGACCTTCGCCGGCCTCAACCTCGTCGGCGCGGGCAACGCCGAAGGCCTCGGCGCCCTCCGCGTCGTTGCTGGCGCGACCCTGAACGCCCCGATCACCCTTGGCGGCGCCACGACCTTCAGCCAGGAAGGTGGCATCATCGCCGGTGGCATCGCTGCTTCCACCGCGTCCACGCTCACCCTTTCGGGCACGGGCAACCTCACGCTCAACGCCCCGATCTCGGGCGCGGTCTCGATCACCAAGAACGGCACGGGCGTGCTGACCTTCGGCGGCAGCAACAGCTACACCGGCACGACCAACATCACCGCCGGTAGCGTCAATTACCTGACGGCCGCCAGCCTGGTCGCGTCGGGCACGACGATCGCCAACGGTCTCACCGCCACCTTCAACGTCGGTGGCGCGGGCGAGTTCGGTACGGCCGACTTCGCGAAGGTCGTCGCCATCACGTTTGGCACCGGTGTCGGGACCAACACCCTCTCGTTCAACACGCAGAACGCCACGGCCCCGACGACCTTAGCCAATAACATCCTGAACCCGACGGGCGGCGCCATCGCCCTGACCAAGAACGGTGCCGGCACCCTCGTCCTCTCCGGCCTCAGCACCTACACCGGCGCGACCACCATCAATGGGGGCGTCCTCGAAGCCAGCACCATCGCCGACACCGTCGGTAGCTCGATCGGCATCGGTACCACCGGCGGCATCTCCCTGGCCAGCACCCTGCGCTTCACCGGCCTCTCCGGCGCCTCCACCCGCCCGCTGAACGTCACCACCGGCACGATCGACGTTTCCTCCGCGACCGGCGTCCTGACCCTCACCCCGGCCAGCGGCAACATCACCGGCGGTCTGACCAAGGCCGGCGCCGGTTCCCTCGTGCTCCAAGGTGCCCTCTTCACCGGCACCAACACCGCCACCGTGACCGTCTCCGGCGGCGCGCTGACGATGAACGGCGCCAACCTTTACTCGGGCGGCACGACCATCGCCTCTGGCGCCACCGCCACCGCCGCCGCCGTCGGCGCCTTCGGCACCGGCAAGGTCGTCGTGGCCACCGGCGGCAGCTTCACCTTGGGCGCCGCCTCTCCGGGCTCAGGCACCAATACCTACACCTTCGCCGGCCTCCAAGGCGGCGGCACGGTCAACGTCACCAACCTAGGTACCGGCGTCGGCAACACCGTACTGACCCTGCCGACCTCCGCCTCGACCGCGGGCGCCATCAGCACGAACAGCCTGACGCTTACGAGCGCCAGCAACTTCGACGTCGGCATGCTCATCACCGGCACGGGCATCACCGCCGGCACGACGATCACCGCCATCGCCGGCAATGTCCTGACGCTCAGCTCCACCCTCAGCGCCGCCGCCACCGGCACCTACACCGGCGCCCTCAATACCTTCACCGGCACGTTGAACGTCGGCGTCGGCGGCCTGGCCGCAGGCCAGTCCGGCAAGCTCCTCAACAGCAACATCGGTACCTCGGCCGCGACCATCAACCTCCTCTCCGGCGCCACCCTCTACACCTCCGGCAACGCCGCCACCACCTACCTCTACGGTGGCGCCCTCGGCGAAGGGCTCGGCCAGCTGCGCCTGACCGGCACCAACACCGGTAACATCGTCCTTGCGGGCATTCCGGCGGCCAACGGTTCCCTTGGCGGCTACACCGCGGAATCCGGCGTGGTCTCCGGCAACATCTCCGAGGCGGGCGGCTTCCCGCGCACCCTGCGTCTGGCTTACGGCACCGGCGGCACGATCACGCTCTCCGGCACCAACACCTTCACCGGTGGCATCAATCTCGGCGGCAGCGGCACGCTCATCGCCTCTTCCTCCGCCAACCTCGGCTCCGCCGCCCCGTTGCGCGACACCTTCTACCTCGCCCTGGCTGGCAGCTCGCTGAACTACACCGCGGCGACCGACCTCACGACCGCGACCAACATCGGTCTCAACGTCGCCTCTGCCGGCACGTTGACCACCACCACCGGCAACATCGTCGTCTCGGGCTCCTCGCTCTTCGCTAATACCACCCTGACCCTGCCCTCGACCGGGGCCACCGCCTCCTCGCTGACCTTCAACAAGAGCGTCAATCTCTTCGGCGCGCCCAATGCGAATGGTACCTTGGGTAACATCGCCAAGACCAATCAGACCGGCGTCGGCATCAACACGATCAACTTCAACGGCCAGACCTACCTCAGCCAGATCCTCAATAACAGCGTCTCGGCCCTGACCCTCAATTTCGGTGCCGGCAACGCCGTTCTCGCCAACGGTGGTACCGCCCTCCAGTCCTACAACGACCTGACGATCAACGGCACCGGCGCGCTTTCTTGGGGCGGCGGCAGCAACAGCCCGGACAACTCCGTCCTCGCTGGCAGCACGCTCACCATCAACACCCGCCTCATCGGTGACGTCGCCTACGAGTTGTACGGCAACTACGTCGGCGGCACGCACGTCCTCGCCAACCCAGGTAATACCTTCATCCGGCAGATCCAGATCAACCAATCCGGCACGGTCTCGACCCCGAACATCGGCTTCTCCGGCGTGGCTAGCAACGTCGGCGCCGGTGAGAACATCCAGATCAACTCGTATGGCGGTTACTTCAATAATACCGTCCTTTATACCGGTGCCGGCACCGTCACCAATCGCCGCATCGACCTCAACAATAATGCCGTCAACGCGGTGGGTACCGGCACGGCCCCGGCTGTCGCCGGCAACAGCACCCTGAGCTTCGTCGCCAGCTGGCCGACGACCGCCGCCAGCGCGGCCGGCGTCAACACCATCACCGTCGGTGACGCCACCAAGTTCGCGCGCGGCATGACTATCACTGGGACGAACATCCCGGCCGGTTCCGTCGTCCAAGACGTCGCTGGCACCACGATTTATATCAATAAGTTGCTCGCCGCCGCGGTCACCCCGGGCACGACGATCACCGGTACCCCGCCCATGCCGTTCAAGGTCGGTATGGCCATCACCGGCGCGGGCCTCGCCCCGGGTGCCGTCGTCACCGCCGTCGGTTCCGGTACGGTCACCGTCAGCGCCCCGCTCACCGGGATCCAGTCCGGGAACTACCAGGTCTCGGCCCTTTCCGCCGCCAACACCTTCGGCTTCGGTAACGCCGCCTCCGCCGTCATCACCAACGCGGGCGCGGGCACGCTCCGTCTGACGCGTGATTGGGGTACCCCGGCGGCCGCTACCCGCGTCCTGACCCTCGACGGACCGGGCTCGTTCGACATCACCGGCGTCATCCCGGGCGCCTCGAACCTCAGCCTCAACAAGGCCGGCACGGGCACGCTCTCCCTGCGCGGCGCCAATACCCAGACCGGCAACCTGATGATCGGTGCCGCGGGCACGATCAACCTGACGAACAACGGCGCCCTCGGCACCGGTGGCATCAACATCAACTCGACCGGCGTCATCCTCGACAACCCGTCGGCGGCCGCGGTCAACCTCACTTCCACGGCAATCGGTTCCTGGAACTCGGACTTCACCTTCAGCGGTTCGGGCAACTCGCTCAATCTCGGTACGGGCTTCATCACCCTCGGCGCCGCCCGCACCGTCACCGTCTCCGCCAACAGCCTGACCGTGGGTTCCCTCCTCGGCGCCTACGGCATCACCAAGTCTGGTGCCGGCACCCTCGTCCTCGGTTCGTCCGCCAACGTCGCCCTGACCTCGACGGCCGCCACCGCGGTCGCGGGCAGCTACTTCCTCCCGGTCGCCGCCAGCGCCAACCTCGTCCCCGGCCTCCAGCTGAGCGGGCAGGGCATCGCCCCGGGCACCGCGATCACCAACGTCGTCAACGCCGCCCCGACGCTGACCACGAGCGCGGTCCAGGGCGCCGTCAGCGCGGTCGTGCCTTACACGGGCAGCACCGCCGGTTGGTATGTTGGCATGCCGGTCTCCGGCACGAACGTCCCCGCGGGCGCGGTGATCGTCAGTTTCCAGCCCGGCGTCAGTTTCACGATGAGCGCGGCCTCCACGGTCGTGATCGCCGCCGGCGCCACCATCACCGGTGCCGCGGGCGTCTCGCTCAACAACGCGACCACCGCCCCGCTCGTCACCACCGCCTCGGCCTACACGGCCACCGCGACCGCCCCGGCGATTACGACCGCCCTCACCTCGACCACGGCGCTCGCCGCCGCCGGTAGTTACTTCCTGCCGGTCTCGTCCGCCACCGCCACCTCCCTGGCGCTCGGCCAGACGATCAGCGGTTCCGGCCTCGCCGCCGGCACCGCGGTCGTCGGCACTGTCGTCGCCGCCCCGACCTTCCTCACCGCCACCGGCACGGTCAGCACCGCGATCCTCTTCGTGCCCAGCGCCACCGGCGCCGTCATCGGCATGCCGGTGACCGGCACGAACGTCGCCGCCAACGCCTACATCACCGGCATCAACGCCGCCGCCCCGGTCGCCTACGGCATCACCGCCCCGGCTTCGCAGACCAAGATCTTCGCCCCGGCCGGCGCGAACTTCCCGACCGCCTTCCTCGTGGGGATGCCGGTGACCGGCACGAACATCGCCGCGAGCACGACCATCACCGGCGTGACCTTGGCCACCGCGCCGAGCTCGACCTCGACCGCCGGCACCTCGGGGAGCACCTCGCTCACCGTCGCGAGCGGGACCAACTTCACCGTGGGCATGCCGATCACCGGCACCGGCATCCCGGCCGGCGCCACCGTCTCCGCCATCGCGGGCAACGTCATCACCCTGAGCGTCGCGCTCACCGCCAACGCCGCCGGCGCCTACGTCGGCGCCGGTTACGCCACCCTGAGCGCCAACGTCAGCGCCGCCGTCGCGGGTACGTCCGTCAGCGGCACGCCGACCCTCACCCTTTCCGCCAACCACACCGCGGCCGTCGCCTCGACGACCGTCACCGGCGCGACCGGCGCGATCCTGAGCACCGCCACCACGGGCGCCCTCGTCACCACCGCCTCGGCCTACACCGCCAACCTCGGCGCGGCCTTCTCGGGTGGCGTCGCGGTCACTGGCGGCACGCTCTCCCTCGCCTCCAACACCGGTGCCGGTACGGGTGCGATCACCATCAACGGTGGCTCCCTCGACGCCGCCGCCGCCGGCCTGACCGTCGCCAACGCGCTGACGCTCACCCAGGACCTCAACTTCGTCGGCACCAACAGCCTGACGCTCTCCGGTGCCATCGCGCTGCCGGCCGCCAAGAACATCACCGTCGCGGCGAACAACCTCACGCTCTCCGGCGTCGTCTCCGGCGCCTTCGGCCTCACCAAGCTCGGCGCCGGTCAGTTGATCCTTGGTACGACCACCACCACGACCGCGACCGCCGCCACGGCGGCCGCCGGCGCTCTCTTCCTCCCGACGACCGCGGGCGCCATCAACGTCGGCCAGACCATCACCGGCTCCGGCCTCGCCGCCAACACCACCGCGACCGCCGCCGTGCTCGTCGCCCCGACAATCGCCTCCACCGCCGTCCAGTCTGCGCTCGGTCCGACGATCCCCTACACGGGCAGCACCGCCGGTTGGTACGTCGGCATGCCGATCTCCGGCACCAACATCCCGGCCAATTCCTACGTCACGGCGATCACCGCGGGCACCAGTTTCACGATCAACAATTCCACGACGGTCTTGGTGACCGCCGGCACCGTCCTCACTGGTTCGACGGGCGTCGCCCTCTCGACCGCCGCCACCGGCGCCCTTGTCACCACCGCCAACGCCTACTCCGCTAGCGCGACCAACACCTTCTCGGGCGTCTCGATCAACGCCGGCACCCTCTCCCTCGGTTCGACCACCGGTGCGGGCTCTGGTGCGATCACCCTCAACGGCGGTTCGCTCGACGCCGCGGTCGCCGGCCTGACCGTCGGCAACGCGCTCACGCTCACCCAGAATCTCCGCTTCCTCGGCACCAACAGCCTGACCGTCTCCGGCGCCGTCGCGCTGCCGGCCGCCAAGACCCTCCAGGTCGACGCCAACACCCTCACGCTCTCGGGCATCGTCTCCGGCGCCTTTGCCGTGACCAAGACCGGCACCGGCAACCTGACGCTCTCGGGCGCCAACACCTTCTCCGGCGGCCTCATCATCAACCAAGGCACCGTCCAGGAATCCCTCGGTGGCACGGGGACGCTTGCCTCGCAGGTCTTGACCTTCGGTGGCACCGCCGGCTTCACGACCGATAACACCGGCGCTACCGTCGCCAAGACCCAGGCCCTCGGCGCCCTCGCCGCCGCCGGTGGCGATGGCACCATCACGCTGAACCGCGCCGCGGCCTTCAATACCACTCTCAGCTTCACCTCGCTGGCCGCCCGCTCCAACGGTGGTACGATCAACTTCGCCGTCGCCGGCACCACGCCGTCCCTCGGCACGACCGAACTCATCACGCTGACCGGCCAGACTTCCCTGCCGTTCCTCGGTGCGGGTTATTTCGTCGGCGGTAGTAACTTCGCGGCGACCAACGCCTCGGCGCAGGTCATCGGGGCCACCCTCACGACCGCCGCGACGGGTGCGACCCTCGGCGCGACGACCTCGACCTCGCTGATCGACGTCACCGGTGCCATCACCGCCCAGCCGACCGCGACCGTCCTCGCCGTCCGCCTCGGCAGCGCGACCGCCGCCAATAACGCCATCACGTTGGTGGACAGCAATACGGTCCAGGTCTCCAACCTCCTGAAGTCGGGCGGCAACGCTGGCAGCATCACCGTCGCCGCGGGCGGCACCACCGCCTCCTTGATGCCGATCGTCGGCCAGCAGGACCTCATCATCCGCACCGATGCCGCCGGCGACGTGCTCACCTTGGGTGTCTCGGGCGTGGGCGTCGCCCTCGTTAACAACGGCGCCGCGGTCAATGTCATCAAGTCCGGCGCCGGTCAGCTCACCCTCTGGGGCCCGAACACCTACACGGGTAACACCTTCGTCAATCAAGGCACGCTCTGGGTCAACAACACCGCCAACCTCGGCACCTCGGCCGGCACCGTCTTCGTCCGGCAGGGCGCCACGCTCGCCTTCTCTGGTGGTAACGTGACGCTGGCCAACGCCATCAACGCCGCCGGCACCATCCGGGTCGACGGGTCGGCGGCCGTCCTGAACGCGACCCTCTCCGGCGCCATCACGCTCACCGGCGACACCGTCTTCCGCTCCGCCGGCGGCTCCAACGGCGGTTTCACCCTGAGCAATCCGAACGCCCTCGCGCTCGGTGCCTTCAATGCCAACTTCAACCTCGACGGCGCCAACACCACGACCGTCTCGGGCATCGTCTCCGGCACGGGCTCGCTCACCAAGTCCAGCACCGCCCTGGTCGTCCTCTCCGGCACCAATACCTATGCCGGCGGCACCTTCCTCAACGGTGGCAACCTCTCGGTCTCGGCCGACGCCAACCTCGGTGCCACCGGCAGCGCGCTCACCTTCAACGGTGGCGCCCTCGTCGCTTCGGCTGACCTCACCCTCGGTTCCACCCGCCCGATCGTCCTCGCGGGCGCCGGCGGCACGCTGGCGGCCGCCCCTGGCACCACGCTCTGGCTCAACGGCAACAGCGTCAGCGGTTCGGGCAGCCTGACCTTCGGTAACACCGGCAACACCGGCGCCGTGGCGATCACCGCCAACGCCGCCGCCCTCGCCAACGTCCCGCTCTCGGTTGTCTACACCCTGAACATCAACCAGGCTGCGGACGTCGCCCTGCTCGGGGTGATCTCGGGTGGCGGCACGCTGTGGAAGTACAACAGCAACAACCTGACGCTCGCCGCCGCGAACACCCTGAGCGGTACCATCAACCTCAACGCGGGCAAGCTGACGGTTGCCAACCTCGACTCCGCGCTCGGTACCGCCGTGGTCCGCACCAGCGGTAACGCCACGCTGGCCGCCTCCAACAGCGGTCGCCGCACCCTCGCCAATAGCGGCAACCTCGGTGCCGCCACCACGCTCACCGTCGACGCGACCCTCTCCGAACTCGCCCTGTCCGGCGCGATCGCGGGCAGCGGTAGCCTCGCCATCGCCGGCGACGGTAACTACATCGCGACCCTCTCGGGCAACAGCGTTTACACCGGCACGACCACCATCGGCGCAGGTGCCCAGCTCGTCGTCTCCAACGCCGCTGGCTTGGGCAATGTTACCGGTGGCACGACCGTCGTCTCCGGCGGCTCCTTGTTCCTGACCGGCAACGTCGTCACGCTCCGTGAAGCCCTGACGCTTTCTGGTACCGGCGTGGGCGGGCAGGGTGCCTTGGCCCTCGCCGAAACCGCTAACAACAACTCCGGCACCTTCTCGGGCCCCATCACCCTCGCCGCTGCGGCCGACATCCGCAGCCTCGAGGTTGGCCAGACCCTGACGCTCACTCACCCGGCTGGCATCACCAGCGCGGACAACGCCCTGACCCTCGGCGGCGCCGGCAACATCACCATCTACGGCGCCCTCTCGCTCGGCACCGCCGGCCTCACCAAGGACGGCTTCGGCACGCTGCTCCTGCAGGGCGTCAACAACTACTCCGGCGCGACCAACGTCAACGAAGGCGTCCTGCAGGTCTATGACGCCCTTGCGCTCCCGGCCGCCACGACCGTCAACCTCGGGCTGCAGACCACCCTCCAGGTCACCTCGGCCAACCCGGTCGCGCTGACCAATAACATCGTCCTGAACGCGGCGCCCTCGACCATCTCCCTGGTCAAGAGCAACGCCAGCACGGGCAGCGCGGCCTTCGTCGACCTCTCGGGCATCATCTCCGGGGGTAACGATAACTCGGTCCTCTTCCTCAACACGACGATGGCCGGCGACATGGCCTCGGGTTTCCGTCTCTCGGGCGCCAACACTTTCCTCGGCACCGTCCAGCTCAACCGCGGTTCCCTCGCCGTCACTTCCAACGCCTCGCTCGGTGCCGCCGCCAACGCCCTCTACGTCAACGCGAACACCAACTCTATGCTGCGCTTCGACGCGGCCATGGCCTTCGCGCGTCAGACGACCTTCGTCACCCCCACGCTGCTCAACACTCAGGGCTACGACGTCGACTACTCTGGCGCGATCCTCGGCGCCGGCGCCTTGACCAAGATCGGCAGCGGTACGCTGACCCTCTCCTCGGCCCTCAACCTCGGCACCAATGCCTTCACCGTCCGCCAAGGCGCGCTGAAGGTCACCGCCCCGCAGCTCAATAGCAACGCGGTGACCCTGGGCGGCACCTCGACCTTCGAACTCGCGCTGGCTTCCGGCCCGACCCAGACCTTCGGTGCCCTGACCTTCGCCGGTGGCGACGCCACCGTGAAGTCGACGCAGGTCGGCGCGGCCCAGACGCTGACCTTCACCTCGCTCGCCGCCCGTCCGGTCGGCACGACGATGAACTTCGCCCTCGCCGGCGGTTCCGCGGCCACCAACCAGATCGTCCTCACCGGCGCCACGGCCAACGCCTTGATGGGCGTCGGCCAGTTCTTCAATGGTTCGAACTATGCCTTCGTCGACGCCGCTGGCTTCGTCCGCGGCTACACCTCTACCGACGCCGGCTACGTCGCCGCCGCTGGCTCGGTCGCGCCGGTCGCGACCAAGACCGCCACCATCACCGCGACCACGGGTAACGTCGGCAACACCTCGGTCACCGTCGATTCCACGACCGGCCTCGCTATCGGCCAGACCGTCACCGGGGCGGGCGTCACCGCCGGCACGACCATCACGGCCATCACCGGCAACGTGCTGACGCTCAGCACCGCCCTCAACGGCAAGACCTCTGGCACCGTCTCCGCTTGGACGCCGGCCACCTACAATGTCGCCTCGTCGACGGCCCTGAGCCTCGCCGAAGGCGCCGCGCTCAACACCTTGACCCTGTCCGGCGCCACCTCCGCCGATAACGCGATCACCGTCGGTTTCACTCGCACCCTCAACCTCTCTGGCCTTCTCCTGCAAGGTGGCAACGCCGCCACAATCGCCGGTGGTTACCTCGCCCCGGCCACCGCCGGCGGCGAACTCGTCGTGCGCACCACCTCGGTCAATGACGCGCTGACGATCACCACCCCGCTGGTCAATAACACCTCCGCCGGTGCCTTCACCGTGAGCGGCCCGGGTACCGTGACGCTCAAGGGCATCACCTGGGGTGCCAGCACGGCCCTGAATTCCGGGACGATCAATGTCGCCAACGGTAAACTCGTCGCCACCTCCGCGAACTTCTCCTACGGCGCCGGCGCGATCACCCTCGGGGGCGGCGCGACCCTCGACCTCGCGAACACCGTCCACCTCGGCCTGAGCAACGCCATCACGGTCAACGGTCCCTCGACGATTAACATCGCCGGTTCCCGTCTGACCCAGACTGGCGTCATCAGCGGGGCAGGGGACCTGACGATCACCGGCAATGGCCGCATCGAGCTCAACGCCGCCAACACCTTCACGGGTAACCTTTACGTCAACCAAGGCCGCGTCTTCTCCAACGCCAACGGCGGCCTCGGCGCGGGCGGCTTGGGCGCGGCGGCCTACTTCGCCGCGGGCACCACGCTCGACGTCACGGGCAACGTCAACCCGTCGAACGGCAAGCTCATCTACATCTCCGGCACCGGTAACGACGGCCTCTCCGCCATCACCAACACCGGTTCCGGCGGCAGCAACAACGGCATGGGTCTCGGCATCGTCCTGCGCGGCGACACCACGATCGGCGGCCCGAACCGCATGGACTTCAACGGTTCGGTCGTGGACCTCAACGGCTACACCCTGACCAAGACGAACTGGGGTGACACCTGGACCGGAGGTTCGGGCATGAACATCTCCCCCGGCAACATCGTCGTCAACCAAGGCTTGTTCGGCCTCCAAGGCGTGACGTTGCAAGGGGCAGGTACGGTGACGGTCAACCCGCTCGGCACTTTGGCCGCTTGGCAGAACAACACGGCGATCTCGTACACCCGTAACACGGTCCTGGCGGGCGGTCGCTTCCATCAGCAAGCCAGCGGTGCCGCCAACACCTTTGGCGCCAACTTCAATGTCACGGCCCGTTCCACCATCCAGCGCGATGTCGGCGCGACCTTCACTGGCGTGGTCAGCGGTTCCGGCGACCTCGTCTTGACGGGCGCCAGCTCGCTGACCCTCCAGAACGTCAACACCTACACCGGCACGACCAACGTCACCGCCGGCTCCTTGGTCGTCTCGGGCGCCCTCGGCGCGATCACTTCCACGGCGGGCATCCTCGTCTCCGACGCCAACCTGACCATCGATAACACGGGTGGCGGTTCCAACCTGACCGACCGCATCACCGACACTGTCCCGGTCTCGCTCGCCAGCTCGACCCTGCTCTTCAAGGGCTCCGACGTCGTCTCGAGCAACGCCAGCGGTCTGGTCGCTTCCACGGAATCGCTCGGGACAGTCACCCTCGCCGGCGGCCTCAACACGCTGACCAACACCTACGGCGCGACCAACCTCTCGACCCTGACGATCGGTACCCTCGCCCGCGCCAACGGCGGCCTGGTCCTCGTCAACGGCCTCGGCCTCGGCAAGAACGCTACCGACACTGCCTCGATCGCCCGTACCTTCCTCACCAACGCCCCGACGCTCGTCGGCACGACCGCCGCCCTCGGCACCGGCATCAACGCCGCCGCCAAGAACACGCAGATCGTGCCCTGGATGCTGGGTGAAAGCGGCGCCACCACCGGCCTGGTGGGCACCACGACCGGCACGCCCAACACCTTCGTCACCTATTCGGCCGCCGGCGGCCTCCGCCCGCTCAACCCGGCCGACGAGTTCAACGCCACCCTTCTGGACGGCGCCAACATCTACCTCGCGGCCGCCGCGACCCAGACCGCGGCCAACACGGTCAACTCCCTCGTGCTCTCGGGCACGACCCCGAACCTGACCCAGGCCGGCTTCACCCTGACCAACACCTCGGGGGCGATTCTCGCCACCGTCGCCGCCAACGTCTCCGGTGGCACGCTCGCCTTCGGCGCCAATGAAGCCATCGTCACCGTCCTCGGCGGCACCAACGTCCTGGCGATCAGCTCGGGTGTCACCGGCACGGGTGGCCTGACCAAGGCCGGGGCTGGCCAGGTGACCCTCGCGGGCACCAACACCCTGACGGGTGCGCTCAATGTCGCCGGCGGCACGCTCGCGCTCGGCAGCGCCACGGCCTTCCCGGTCGCCACCGCCACCAGCGTCTACGGCGGCTCCCTCGATGTCGGCACGAGCGCCTTCTCCGCCGGGGCTCTCACCTTCGTGCCGAACGGCTCGCAGGCCTCGATCGCCACGGTGAGCGCCGGTTACGTCGCCGCCATCGCTGGCAACGTCACCAGCGGTACCCGAGGCCTCGCCGTGGCGAATACCGCCGGCTTCGCGCTCGGTCAGGCCGTCACCGGGACTGGCATCCCTGCCGGCACCTTCATTACGGCGATCACCCCCACGGCCCCGTCGTTCACCACGACCTCAGCTCAGGCCGCCGTCGGCACCACCATCCCGTTCACTGGCTCCACCGCTAATTGGTACATCGGCATGCCGGTCAGCGGTACGAACATCCCGGCGGGCGCTTTCGTCACTGCCATCACCGCGGGGACGAGCTTCACGATCAACACCGCGACCACCGTGGTGGTCGCCGCCGGCACGACCGTCACAGCTTCCCCGTACGTCACGCTCAGCAATAACCTTAACGCCGCGCCAGCCGGCAACTACCTGGCCTGGAATTCCATCGGTGGCACCGGCGTCATCACCCCGACCAGCGTCGCGGCCTTCGTGCCGCAGGGCCAGACGGGTTACCTCACGGGTACCATCGCCGGCACGGGTGCGCTCACCAAGACCGGTCAGGGCAATCTCTACCTAGCGGGCAACACCACTTTCGCCCCGAACACCACCAGCACGTTCTCCGGCGGCGTTACGCTGACGGAAGGCACGCTGACCCTCGCCGCGAACACCGTCGTCGACGGGAACAACAACGTCCTCTCCGGCCCGCTCGGCACTGGCACGCTGACCATCGCCCCGTCGAGCATCTTCACCTTCCTCGATGCCGCTCCGTCCTACACGCAGTACTACGGCGGCCAGGGCACGCTCTTCCGCACCATCGCCAACCCGGTCGTCGTCCAGGGCGACTTCCAGTTCCAGGGCACGCAGTCCCTCGTTCTGACCGGCCCGGTCTCCTTCCCCGGCACCAATCGCACCATCGTCGCGGTCGGTAGCCAGATTGACTTCTTCGGCCCGATCAGTGGCACCGCCACCATTACCAAACTCGGCGGCGGCAGTCTCGACTTCTACGGGGACACCAGCGGGTGGACCGGCGGTCTCGTCCACCAAGGTGGCGGCGGCAACCTTCGCGTCCTCCCCTCGGTCATCAACAACCGCAGCGTCACCCTTTACCAGAACGCCGGCCTCGTCGTCCAAGCGATGGGCGACAATACCTCGCTCCCGGAGCGCATCACGACCGCGCCGATTTTCAACACCCCGGGCAGCGCCGACTACACGCTCTACGTCGAGCCGCAGTTCTCCGACGCCTTCCCGGTCCGGGCCACCAACAAGATAATCGCCTTCACCGGCCCGATGACCTTCTCGGGTAATAACATCACCCTCATCAACAACTCCGGCTTCACGTTCGAGCAGGCCGGCCCGATCACCCTGAACGGCGGCGTCCGTTACAACATCCAGAACGCCACGCACCAGTCCAACGTCAACCAGGGCGTGGTCCTTTCCGGCCTCATCTCCGGGGCGGGCGATCTCATCAAGGACGCCGCTGGCTCCTTCGTCCTGACCAACCCCGGCAACACGTTCACGGGCAACCTCATCTCGAACACCGGCGGCTTCATCGCGGCCACCTCCGACGCCGCCCTCGGCAACGCCGCCAACCAGATCCTCATCAACGGTGCGGGCTTCCGCGCGATGGATACTTGGACGAACAACCGCACGATCAATCTGCTGGGCGCGACCAACTGGATTCAGGTCACCACGGGTAAGACTCTCACCTTGAACACGCCGTTCGGGGGCAGCCCGACCGCCGCGCTGACCAAGGAAGACGTCGGCACGCTCGTCCTCGCCGCCCCGAACCCCAATTGGCAGGGGACGCTTACCGTCCAGCAGGGCGTGGTCGTCGCCTCCAACTCGGCCGCACTCGGCGCCGGCACGAACACGGTCGCCATCGCCGGCGGCATCAATTCCGCCTTCCAGCTGGCTGGCGGGATCACGATCTCCCAGAACTTCAACCTCTCGACGGCCGGTAACGTCTTGAACGGCGGCGTCCAATCCACCGGCCACCTCTCCAACGCCTCCGGCACGAACACCGTCACCGGTATCGTCAACATCAACAACGACTCCACCATCGGCTCGGTGGCGGGCAACCTCATCCTCGCCGGCGGCGTCAACCTCCCGGCCTCCAAGCGCCTCCAGTTCGCCGGTACGGGCGACATCACCCTGACCGGTCAGGGCTTCTTCTCCACGGTCGGCGCCGGCTTCAATTACTACCAGGTCGAGCACTACGGCACCGGCACGCTGGATATCCAGTCCACCAACCGTCTCTTCTACATCGGCCAGCAGGGCTTCGATAACTACGCCGGCACCTGGAAGATTTCCCAGGGTGGCATGGTGCGCGGAGCCAACGGTTCCTGGTTCACCACCTATAACGCCGCGACGACCTGGTTCGACAACACCGATGTGGCGATCTCCGGTCGCTTCGGCGCTTACAGTGGCATCGAGATGCTCGGCGGCACCTTCCGCTACAGCGGTAATGCCAACACCTTCGTCTCCGAATTCCACCAGAATAACCTGGCCTCCACCGCGGGTAATAATGTCTTCCGCGTCGATACCACCGCGGCGGGCACGGCCCTCGTGTTCACTGGCCTGCAGGGCAATTCCGACAACTACACGCTCTACACCGCCGGCGACACGGGCTACGCCTTTGGTTCGCCGCAGAACCGGGTCATCTTCACGACCGCCCCGACCCTGACCAATAATTTGATCCCGCGGGCGATCGTCACGGACTCCACGGGCGCCAATTTCGCCAGTTACAACGCCCCGGGGGTGCTCTCCGTCCCGACGGGCCTCTTCGGCTACTCCAACTACGTCACCGCCGGCTCTCTCGACGCCGCCGGCGCCTCGGCCCTCTTCAACCAGACGACCAACACCAACCTCGCGGGTCTGGCCCAGGTCAATGCCCTCAAGTTGTCCAACGCCACCATCGGCTCCTTCGGTGGCTTGCAGACCCTCAACCTTTCCGGTTCCGGCATGCTGCTGGCCACGGGCAACTCGACCATCGGCGCCGGCGTCCTCATCAACTCGGGCGCGACGATCCCCAGCTTCCTCGTCCCGGCCGGCTCGACCCTCACGGTCAACGGCTCCTCGGTGAACACGACCCTCGGCCTGCACAAGGACCTCGACGGCACGCTGATCTTCAACGCCCAGCAGTTCGCCGGTTCCGCGGGCTTCACCACCATCCAGGCCGGCACGGTCGTCCTCAACGGCGGCGTCAACACCCTCCCGTCGTCGACCTCGATGGTCATCAACCCGGGCGCCACCCTGGACCTCGGCGGCAACGCCCAGACGTTCATCCTGCTGACCGGCACCAACTACATGGACATCCCCGGCGCCGCGGGGAATGTCACCAGCGCCACGGCCGCGACCCTCGTGATCAGCCAGTCGGACGTGAACGGCCGTGCCTACAGCGGTTCGATCAGCGGCGCCGTCAACTTCGTCAAGTCGGGCGCGGGCGACATCCGCCTCACCAACCCGAACACCTTCACCGGCGGCTTCACCGTCAACGGCGGGGCGGTCTACCTCAAGAACTCGGGGACCCTCTCGGGGGTGACCTCCATCGACCTCAACTATGGCCGTCTGGGCATCGAGAACCACGGCTACTTCACCGTGGCGGACCGCCTGCCCGACAATGTCGACGTCAACATGCGCGGGGGCTCGCTGTACCTGACCAATAACGCCAACTCGGCCACCACCGAGACCATCGGTCGCGTCGTGCTTCAGTCGGGCATGAATTTCGTCTACACCGGGCTGCAGGGCGGTTCCGGCGTGAACATCAACTCCGTCGACCTCATCTCCCAGGGGCTGGTCAAGGTGCCGGGCTCGGACGCGGTGGTGGACTTCAATGGGGTCACCTCGGCCATCGGCAACGCCGGTCGCGTCAAGTTCCTCACGCCGCCGACGTTGACAAACAACATCATCGGTGCGTGGGCGATCAACCAGCGCAACTGGGCTTCTTACGTCAACGGTATCGGCGTCAATTCCCTGGGCGCCGCCGGTTACCAGATCTACTCCTCCACCAACCTGCTGACCGCGCTGCCGACCGACAACGTCGCCAACGCCACCCAAACCAGCGTCACGCTGACGGCCGACAAGAACGTCTTCACCTTGAGGATGTACAGCAACGTCACGGGCACCCAGACCTTGGGCCTGGGCGGCAAGACCCTCACGCTCGGCGGCGGCGGACTCATGTTCGCCCAAGACGCCGACGGCGGTCACTTCCTCGCCAGCAACGGTAACCTCACCGCGGGCACGGCGGGCGTCGGTGGCGACCTCCACGTCTACAAGCTCGGTTACACCGCCTCCAGCACCACGGGTCGCCAACTGACCATCGGCGCCAATGTGGTCGACAACGCCGGCGGCACCGTCCGTCTCCTCCTCAACAACTCGGACACCCCGGGCTCGGCGTATTTCGCCAATAACACCACGACGCTCTCGGCCACCGGCAACACCTACACCGGCGGCACCGTCCTTAACCATGGTAATGTCGTCCTGAGCGGTGCCGGGGACGCGAATGGCCGCATTCTCCCGGCGGGAGCGAGCTCGCTCGTCACGGCTGGTATCGGTGGCGGGAATCAGGGCGACTCCACCGTCACCGTCGCCAACGCGACCGGTTTCAAGGTCGGCCAAGTCGTCTCGGGCGTCGGTATCCAGCGCGGCACGACGATCACCGCCATCGATAAGGACACCGACCCCCTCAACCCGGTCCTGACCCTGAGCAGCCCGCTCTTTGCACCGCTGATTGGTCAAGCCACGGGTATCACCGCTAACACGGCGGTGACCCTCAATGCGGCGAACCTGACGCTCGGCGCGCAGGGCCAGATCAACCCGGCCAACCGTGTCGTCCTCAACGCACAGTCGACCCTCACGCTCGCCGGTAACAACAACACCCTCGCCGGCCTCACCATCAACAATATCGGCTGGAACGAAGGCGGCTGGAACGGCGGCACCCTGGGCGCCGTCCCGACCGGCCCGAGCGTGGTGCTCGGCGTCAGTACCTTGACCCTGAGCGACAGCCTCATCGCCACCAGCCAGAACCCCTCGACGATCGCCACCATCAGCGGCAGTACCGGCGCCATCCTCGACCTCGGCGGCTCCTCGACCGCGACCATCACCGTCAACCCGATCGTCCTTTCCGGCCAGAACGTGGCGCCTTGGCAGCCTTCGCTCTACATCTCGGCCAACCTGAGCAACCTCAACCTAGGGACGGGTTACCAGCAGCCGATCCGCGTCAACGGGGGCGGCGTCCTATCCCTCGGCGGCCAGTCCGTCTTCACCAGCGACCTCACGGTGGCCGGCGACTCGGGGCTCCACGTCAACGCCAGCTCCACCCTGAGCGGGGTCGGCACCGTCCCGACCTCCGGTCCGGTCGGCGGCACGAACAACCTGATCTTTGAAAATGGCGCCTTGCTCCTCTCCGGCGGCTCGGCCCTCGCCATCAGCAACGCCACCCAGATCAAGGGCGACCTGAACTTCGGCGGCTTCAACAACTTCGCGCTCAACGGCGTCATCACCCTCTCGGCCGACACCAGCCACGCCCTCAACGTGGTCGTGCCCAACGTCGCCCTGACCCTCGGCGGCTTCGTCTCCGGCTCGACCGACCTCTCCAAGACCGGCCTCGGCACCTTGGTCCTGGGGAACGTCGCCAACAATTACACCGGCGCCACCCTCATCCGCGGCGGTGTCCTCTCCGTCGCCACCCTGCGCAACAGCGGCGTCTCCAGCTCGATCGGCGCCTCTTACTCGAACGCGGCGAACCTCGTGCTCGACGGCGGCAACCTCCTTTACACCGGCCTCACCGCCACGACCGACCGCCTGTTCACCTTGGGTGCCGCGGGCGGCGCGATCG
>Ga0209296_1000549_pt1 | contig 32647 bp, 43 predicted proteins | sample S_130206_EF_Meta_FD_187319 | JGI IMG/M metagenome (GOLD analysis project Ga0209296, IMG submission 187319) | Freshwater microbial communities from Lake Simoncouche, Canada to study carbon cycling - S_130206_EF_MetaG (SPAdes) (version 2) | ecosystem: Environmental > Aquatic > Freshwater > Lake ... | reverse complement strand
AGGTGGTGACGCGGGAGGTGCGGCCATGAGTGAGCTGGACGCACTTACCCAGGAGGTGCGCGGGCTGCGGACGCTCATCGATGCGCTGCGCACGGCTATGGCTCCGAGTGAGCAGGCACGGCCTCTGTCGGCTGCGGAGATGATGATGCGCTGGCAGATCAGCGGCGAGACGGAGACGCTGCGGCTGAGCAACCTGCGCCGCCGATGCGATGCCTGGGGACTGCGCAAGATGACCGGCACGGCCGGGATGGGGCAGACTTTTATGCTCGGTGACGTGATCGCCGCTGAGAATTTCGGCAACGGAACCAACACACGCCGGAGGAACAAAAAAGCGGCATGATCGACGAACCTATTTTAGAGCACGATGGGCTGACCATCACCAGACCGTGCAAGCACGGGTTTAATCTGGACTGGACGACTGAGACGGGCAAGCGGGTGCATCTGCGCCTGTATGTCTTTGAGCCTGGTCAGATCAAAGGCGAGTGGATGGAGATGCCTGCGGAGCTGACGGTGGAGGCGGCTCTGGTGTATCAGCGCATGACACTGGAGAAGCTGCGCGAGGCGGTGCTGGCTGGGGTGTTTGCTCCGCCTGCAGCGGCGGTGCGGGACCTGGTGGCTGCTGCGGCTCCGAGTGAGATGCCGGTGCTGCTAGCGGTGGAGTCTGCGGCTGTGCTGCGGATTGTGTATGGCGATGCGGTGCGGATGGTTAGACCACGCACGGTGGGCTTTGTCGAGATCGAGCTGGTGGATGGCACGCGGCGCTTGCTGCCGTCTGGACTTTGGCAGGATTATCAATGGGCGGCAGTGACTGAGCCTGTGTCGCGGGAGGTGCGGCCATGAGTGACCTCACGAAAGATCCCACCAATGGGTGGACGGCCTACACGGAGACGCCGATGGATGGGCTGATGGCGCTGCTGGCGCAGGTGGTGGCCCAGGCGGAGCGAGACATCACGCAGGCGATGCGGGCGGGCTTTGTGGACTCGACGATGAAGGTGCTGAAGATGCCGATCTCTGATGACGATGACTATCAGCCCGCCGGGGCTGTGGCTTTTTTACGGTCACCGGCGGCGGCTGAGCTGTGCGAGATTTTGGTGGAGTGGTCGGGCGGCGCTTTTGACCTGCGACCGGCACGGCGGCTGGCGAAAGCTATCTACGAGGGCGGCAGTGCCAGCGGCTATGATCGACGGGGCGCAGCTGCTGTGGCTGGGAATGCGCGCTCGGCGATGCGCCGTGAGATGAGTGACCTGCCGAGTGTGTGGCAGACGGCCCGCGAGAATGCGGTGAGCAATGAGGCGCTGCCGCTGCGCTTTGTGAAGCGGCTGGATGCCGAGGGATCTGTGCGAGGCAAGACCTGGCGGGAGATGCCGCGTGGCACGGCGCAAAGCCGTGAGATTCAGGCGATGAACTGGGCGCTGTGGAAGCGGTGCCTTGAGGTCAATCAACAGAAGGAGTCAGGCATCTACAACGAAAGGAGGGCGGCGTAATGAGAAAACCATCTTGTCACACATTGCAGTTAGGCGAGGCAGTTTCTAAAACGGTGGCGCGTGGCTACTTCACGGTGGCGGATGTGCCGATGGTGCTGGCGCAGGCTCTGCTGATCAGCCTGGCGCAGGATCTGGGCCGAGCCCATGCGGCACGTCGATGGAGGGCTGACCCGCATGAAATGCTGGGCAGTCCTGCCCTGACGGCGCAGGAGCTAAAGCTGGCCCATGAGCTGGACAGCGATGCGGTGCAGGGCCTTTACGCGGTGGTGGCCGGTGGCAGTGCAGGCCGGGTGCCGACGGGTCGTGGCACGGTGCTGCGGATGGCTCGGCGCTACTCGGGGATCATGAGCAAATACCAGCGCACGCACGGTGTGGGAAAGGAGGCGGCATGAGCCAGGAACTGCTTTTTAAGCTGAAGCCCGAATCGCTGGAGGCTGAGGCGCGCAGCACGGTGGCGGCACAGATCGAGCTACTGCGCCAATGGGCGACGATGCTTTCACGCGCGGGTCTAACTATGGACGAGCTGGAGGCGCTGAGCATGGAAGTGAAGATGTCGAGCGCCTGGCTGGTGGTGGCTTTGAATCAGAAAAGGGAGGCGGCTCGGCAGCGGCAGATGCTGCAACCGGCGCTCGAGCTGTGGGCACGAATCGCGGGCGATGTGCCTGCGGGAAAGGAGGCGGCATGAGCAATGAATGGCATGACATTGCCGCGCTGAACCCGAGCCGCACGGATGGGGCAGGGGAGCGTTCGGAGCGGATGACGCTGCTCTCACAAATCCTGACCGGCTGTGTGGCGGGTCGGCCTGTGCTGACTGACATGGGCTGGCGTGCGTGGTGGCTGTGCGAGAATGCGGCCCCAGGGGCACTGCCACGAGTGAAGCCCGCGCAGCGGGTGCATCTCCGCCGTGTGGCGCGTGAGGGTGCCGGAGTGCTGCGGGTGCAGGCTCTGGACATGCCACTGACGGAGCGGCAGCGGGTGGTGGAGATCGTGCTCGGCGGGGAGGTGCAGCCTTTGCGGTTAGGCCGCCGAGTGACACTGCTGGCCTATGCTTTCGAGCGCGGCGATGCGGTGCGGTCGGTGCTGCCGAGCTTTGAATCTATCGGCGGACTGTGGGGTCTGACGGCGAAGAACCAGAGAAGCGCGGTGTGTGCGGCCATGGATAAAACGGTGCGCCAGATGGTGGAGCGCGGCCAGCTCCGCCAGCGGCACTATGAGCAACTCAGCGAGCTGTGGTTTGCGAAGAAGCGCGTGACCCGTGAGCGCTGTGAGAAGGCGCAGATGGGCAATCATAACCGCAAGCAGGAAGAAGACCTGACGACCAGTGCGGCGGAGCAACTGAAGGCCGAGCACGCCGAGCGGATCGAGGGCGTGCCCGTGCAGGCGAAGTTTGCGGCGATGACACCGCTGGAGCTACGCCGCCATCTGCAAGGCCTGCATGACCAGGCTGAGCGGCGTCGGCTGGGGATTTGAGATTTCAGGGTAACGAACAACCAAACAACGAAAGAAGGAACAACAATGATGAGCGACACACAACAGATGACGGTGGAAACGACCAGGGATGGATTGAAACTGCAACGGCTCTTTTCTGAGGGCATTGACTCTCTAAAAGCGGCTGGGGCACTGGTGGTGGAACTGCTGACGAGCGGGCAAAGACTGCCTGACATTTCAGCCGCCAGTGGCATCGCCGTCGATGTGCTGGGGCAACTGGAGCGAATCGGACGCCACCAGATGAACGCCTCACTGTTGCTGGCGAACTACCCAGCAGTGCCTGCGCTGCAACGTCTGAGCATGAGTGAGCAGGACCGCCTGCTGAATCAACCCGTCGAGGTGCTGATCCTGAAAGATGGCGGCACTGACAGGCTCCTGGTGGAGGCAAAGAACCTGACCCGTGAGCAGGTGTCGCAAGTGTTCGCTGGCGGCAGCGTGCGTGATCTGGCCCAGCAGCGCGCCTGGCTGGAGTCCCGCGCGCAGAAGCTGGTGCCGCCGCAGATGTCAGAGCTGCCCTACACGATCACGCGCCGCCACACGGTGGTGTTCAAGGCCTGCGTGGAAATGACCGCCAAGGAACTGATCAGAATCGCTCAAGCCCTGCAAGACTAACGATGAATACGCCACAAAAACCCGTGAGAGATCGCAAGGCCTACTTGCGCCAGTGGTATCTTAACAACCGTGAAAAAGAGATCGCAGCGGCATGTCTGCGCAAGCGGGAAAAGCTCGCGACCATGTCGGACCTTGAGTATGCGCTCTATTCTCAAGGCCGGAAAAAAGAAGGCCGCATCACACGCCTGCGCCGTGATGTAAAACGTGCATGTGATACTGAAACCGATCAGGCCTATCGCGCACGCAAGGCAATGCAGTCGAAGGTCTGGCGCGAAAGGCTGAAAGCTGACCCGGTTAGAAGTGAACAGCAACGATTGAAGAAGCAGCAGCGGATGCAGCGACTTCGGGCTGGCTTGGCTGGTGAAGCGAGTCAGAAGACAACCGTCTTTAAGATTAAGGCAGTGACGGGCAGGAAGACACCCAAAGGACCATCAATGCCTGCGGGATTCAAAGCAGCGCAGAAGTTCGCCCAGCTTTTCTGCGGTGGGCTGCACGCAGTCGGTGCGGCCTAACGATTTCAACAACAACAAAGCAAAGAACGAACAATGAGCAAAGAGACACATACGATGACGGGGCCGGTGATGCATTCACTGAGCCGGGTGATGGAGTGGGAACTGAACCCGAGGCACAGTGGCGAGGGCTACTTACAGATCTCGGCGATGATGGACTCGCTGACGACGGATGGGCTGCAGGATGCGATCCATGTGTGGGCGAAGCCCGATGGTGACTATCTGCTCAAGGGCCACCGCCGGTGGTCGGCGATGCAGCGGCTGGGCTGGGCGGAGTGCATGACTGTGGTGCATGATTTTGAGCATGAGGCGGATGCTTTCCGCTACTTGCTGCAGGATCACGGACACACGGTGGCGCTAAATGCGGAGGAGAAGATCACGGCGATCGAGAACGGCGTGAAGCTGGGGATGTCGGTGAACGAGCTGGCCCCGGCGATGGGTGTGTCAGTGGAGCGGGCGCAGCTTTGGTTTGACCTGGGCGAGGGGCTGAATCACTCGGCCAGGCTGGCTCTGGCGGATGGTCGGCTGAGTGTGAATGTGGCGGAGGTGCTGCTGTGTGTGGAGGATAAGAAGCAGCGCGGTGAGGCGGTGCAGCTGGTGCTGCATGACATGCTGGGCGAACCGCTGGCATTTAAGGCGGCGAAGGATCTGATCGAGGCGCAGTTTATCCTGCCCGCAAAGTATCGCCGTGAGTGGCTGCTGCGTCAGGTGACGCTGAAGAAGCGCTTCAAGGTGATCGATGGCTACAGCTATGTGGACTACGATCAAACGAGCAGTTATGTGCAGGGTCTGAGTGGTCAGCCGTGGCCGGAGTATCAGTATGGCGACGGGCTGATCCCGCGTGAGGTGAATGGTGAGCGCTGGCAGGAGCGGGCGCTGCGTCTGGGCGTGCCGGTGTATGTGGTGCCTGCGCCGCTGCACAAGGACGACTATGTGCTTTTGGTTAGCGAGAAGATGCTGCGGGCTGCGGTGGAGGTGAAGCCTGATGAGGCACCGGCGCCAACGGCTGGCGCTAGCCGTGAGACGAGCACGGATGCGGAGGATGTGGACGCTGCGCTGGGGTCGGCAGCGGATGATGAGGCTGGCTTTGTAATGGCCGCCGATGACGAAGCTCTTGCGCGTAGTTTGAAGACCTTTCTGGGGGCGATTTATGAGCACCTGTGCGTGAAGCCGACGGATGTGATGACCTCACCGCCATGGGAGCTGCTGCATGACTACCTGACGCACCTGGTCACGGATGTGGATGCGGGGGCTGTGGAGGCCTGGCTGGGGATCAATAACGCAGATGATCTCCGCGCCTGGATGGCGAAGGATGTGAGACAGCGCGCGCCGCTGCGACTGGCGCTGATGCTGCTGCTGTGCGCGGAGTCGGACGGGAGCAGTGCGCCTGAGTATAACATCAAGCGCATGGCCCAGACTCTGGGGCTGAATGTGGAAGCTCTAAACGCCCGCGCTGCCTAACCATTATGGAGACTGGACCTGACATCGTGATCACGATCCGTGGCGTGCCTGGCAGTGGTAAGAGCTGCCTGATGGGTGAGATCGCCGAGATGGTGGCCTTTCTGGGCAGCGAGGTGCGCTGCTTCCAGTTAGGCCGTTATGGTGAGCGCCGCTGCGCTCCGCCTGCATGGGGTCACTTTGAGCAACTGCGCCGAGTGAAGATCGTGGAGGTGGAGGTGTGAGCTGACATGCGCGACTTTGACGACATCAAGACGGAGGTGCTGAACCGGCTGGACATGCAGACGGTGGCGTCAATGTGCGGGGTGGTGATGAAGAAGGCTGGGGCTGGGCTTTGGGTGGCGCCGTGCCCGTTCCATGCGGAGAAGTCGGGCTCGTTTAATATCGGCGGCAAGAAGGGATTTGAACATCGTGCGCACTGCTATGGATGCGGGTGGGATGGTGACATCTTCGCCTTCTGGATGGGTGTGAAGGGCTGCGACTTTAAGCAGGCGCTGACTGACATGGCGGGTGTGGCCGGGGTGCCGATGGGGGCGGATGGGGGCTGGACTCGGGCTGAGGTGCCGCGTGTGCGGGCTCTGGAAAAGCGGCCTGGGTGTGAGGATGATGCTCACGCGATGCCGTCACTGCCGCCACTGAGACATCTGCGCCGATCTGAATGTGAGGAGATCGCGCGGCACCGGGGTCTGGAGCCGGAGGCGGTGTGGCTGTGTGCGCGCCGCTTTGGTCGCATGGCTTTCTCGATGTGGCCGCTGTATGAGCGGGCAGGGGAGTGGATGCCACGGACCTGCGGTGCGCTGCCGAGCTGGTGCGCGATCGATGTGACGCGGAAGGTGGCGGAATTTCGGCGACTGGATAACGAGAAGTATGTGCGCCAAGATGGGGGCACGATCAAGAGCTGGAGCACGTGCGGGAAGAACTGGCCTGTGGGTGCGGCTGACATGGCTGGCAGACCGGCAGTGATGCTGGTGGAGGGTGGGCCGGATATGCTGGCGGCGTATCACTTTCTGCTGCTGCATGGCCAGCTGGACCGGGTGGCGGTGGTGTGCATGCTAGGTGCTGGCAACCGGATACGATCCGAAGCGCTGCCACTTTTTGCTGGGAAGCGGGTGCGGATCATGGTGGATGCGGATGCGCTGAAGGATGATGAGACGCCGAGCAAGCGCCGCGTGCCTGGCATGGAGGCGGCTGCGCGGTGGAGTGAGCAACTGACGGAGGCGGGTGCTGCGGTGGAGACTTTCTGCGTGGGGCCGATCTATGAGGCGGCTGGCATCGCGGCCTGGGGCCGTGGTGATGTGCTGGCGGCTGCGGTGCCGGTGCTGCACGCGGGATTGACTCTGCCCTCCGGTGCGCCGGTGAAGGATGTGAATGACCTGGCGAGGTGCTCGCGGTCTGTGCTGGAAAGCGCGGATGTGCGTGAGGCTTTCAGGTCGTGGGACTTTTAGGATAACAATCAATCAACCAACTCAACCAAGTGGGAACAACTAAAACCAAGGAACCGGCGAATCCACGCCGTGGCAAGATGAAGAAGCCTGCGCCTGATGCGCCTGCGGCCTTTGAGGCTGGGGGTGCAGACAGGCCGAAGCTATTCGATGCGGAGGCGGTGAGCGAGGAGATGCGGATATTCTGGAAGTCGGGTGATGGTGACAACTTCATGATGCAGGGCGATGACCTGCGCTGGGCGCGATGGACGAAGGACTCAACGGTGGATGCGATGCGCGCGCTGCCGGGTCGGATGATCGCAATCAAGGCGCGTGAGAATGAGATGCTGAGCGAGGCGAAGCAGGTGCTGCTGCATGTGCGCAAGACGCGCGCGCTGGAGGAGGTGATCCCATCGCTGCCGGGATACAAGAGCGGCATTCATTTGTTAGACTCGGGCGAGCGTGTGCTGGTGAAGAATGCGCCGAAGCTGGTGGAGCCGGTAGCGGGTGAGTGGCCGAATATGCGGCAGGTGATCGAGGGCAGGCTGGACAGGAGACCGAGCGGTGGCATTGACCAGACGCCCTACTTCCACAGCTGGTGCAAGGTGGCGGCTGAGGCGATCAGAGGTGGGCAGCCTGGTCACTGGCGCGCTGGCCATGCGATGATCCTGACGGGGCCGCGCGGGTGTGGGAAGAACCGACTGCAGGAGCAGATCATCACGCCGCTGCTGGGTGGCTATGGTCGGTTCGCTGACCCGGCGAAGTTTCTCTTCGAGGCGGATGAGTTCAATGGGGATGTCTTTTCTGCTGAGCATCTGATGCTGTCAGAGATCCCGAGCCCATCGCAGCGGACGGTGGACCGGACGAGCCTGGCTGAGAAGATCAAGCAGGTGGTGGCGAACCCTGCGCAGCGGATGCGGCTGATGAGAACGGAGCCGTGCAGTGTGAGCCCGTTCTGGCGGCTGACGATCTCGGTGAATGATGACCCGGATAAGCTGCGCTCTTTGCCGGTGATCACGGCTGACTTTGGTGACAAGGTGCTGGTGTTTCATTGCGCGAGTGCGCCGCTGCCAGTGATCGGTGACAATACGATCGAGAATCAGCGTGAGTTCCGTGCGGTGATGGAGAAGGAGCTGCCGTGCTATCTGCACTGGCTGCTGAATGAGTGGGTGATCCCTGAGGAGCTGAAGACGTATGGAGATGGCAGCAATGCCACGCGCTTCGGATTCAGAGAATACCACGCGCCGTGCATCAAGGACGAGCTCTTCGATGACACGCCTGCGGCCCAGCTGATGAGCCTGATCGACTCGGCGACGTTCAAGCGTGGCGGTTCATTCCCGAGCGATGATGAAGAGGGTGGAAGTGTCGCAGAAGGTAAGCTTTGGGACATGGTAGGCGACAAGGCGACAGGGGCGAAGCTCTGGCACGGCAAGGCTGAGACGCTGCAGATGCTTTTGACAGGTGAGGGTGGTTACTTCTGCAACATCGCCACCATGGCTAAGAAATTATTCCAGCACAATAAGTGCAGTTCATTGTTAGGCCGTCTCTATGCAGACGAGCATTTCAGGGACATCCGGCTCTCCAAGGGAGACTGCCGCGAGTGGAAGGGCTGGCTCATCGGGCCGCCTACAGTCTGACCAGGTCGGTGCTCTCCATGACGTGAGCGCCTCGGAAAATCGGCTTGTGTGACGGGTGGTTACGCCTTGTGACCCGTCACGCCGTCACAGTGGAACGCCCAATCTATAAGCGTGGAACGTGCATGTGACGGCGTGACGGTCATTTCTATCGGGTTACCAGCCAGCAAGCGCAAAGTCTGCCAAGGTGCATCTCTCTTCTTTGTATTGGTTGGCTATAGATTAGAATTCAAAGTCACAGCCGTCACAAAGAAGCCGAAGCCCTGATCACATCGGCGTTCCACGGTGACGGCAGCGCCGTCACGCAGCCGTCACAGCCCGTCACGGGCAGGGCTTGCCTGCGAAGGTGCCCCTGCACCCCCACCGGGTAAGGAATCTTTTTCTCCAACCGCCCCCATACTCGGGTTAAAAGTCGCAAACGCTTCTTTTGTGCTGTCGCGACTTGGTGAATGCGACATCTTAGCCGCGTCAACGGTGTCGCTGGCGCGTTGACATGCCGTGTCTGGCTCAAATGCGACACCAATGAGCGGCACCAAGGACAGGGCATTCGCTGGCGTGCTGAAGGCCTACGCCAGCAGCGCGGGCATCTCCCTGCGCACAGCACAGCGCCACGCCAAAGGCCAGACCGATGACTGGCGGCGCTTCAGCCAGGCTACCATGGTCTCCGCCGTCAGCCGCTCCGCCGGTGAGCCCATGTCGCACGTCGAGGTCCAGGTGCTTGCCCACTCATCACCCCTCGCCCCACCACCGCCACCAGCGGCCCTCCAGCGCGCCGGTGATGACCTCGCCGAGCCCGAGCGCATGCTCGCCGCCGCCTGGTCACTGTGGGCCGAGCATTTCTCCATGTGGCAAAGGTGCCTCGGTGGCCATGAAAAGGGCACAGGCCGCGCCCTCCCCCGTGATGATGCCATGGCCTGCGTCCACGCATCCATGCTTATAAAGCTCCGCGCCGATTACGACAAGGCACTGCAAAAGCACACCCAATGGCAGATCGATCAGCGGCGCCTCATCCCCGCCAATGAGTTCCACGCCTTCCGCTCCGGCTTCCTCATCCCCCTGCGGAATATGCTCTCAAACATGCCCGCAGAGCAGGCCGCCCTGGTCAATCCCACCAACCAGCAGCAGGCCATCCGTGGCGCCACCGACTACCTCATCACCCGCCTCTACCCACAGATCCAGCAGTGCATCGAAGGGCTAGACCACCTCATGCCAGCCCTGCGCGCCGCATGAGTTCCCGCATCGCCACCTATCTCCGCGAGGACTTCTCCTTCTCCCAGGCGCCACCCGTCACCGACTGGTGTGAGCAAAACATCGTCCTTCCTGCAAAGATGGCCCCCGCCAGCTCCGGCCCCTTCAGCGTCCGCCGTCGGCCCTTCATGCGCTCCATCTTAGAGTGCGGCCACCCCCAGTCCGGCGTCCGTTCACTCACCCTCACCGCCGGATCACAGGTGGGAAAGACCACCTGCTGCATCCTCATCCTCGCCTATCGCATCCCGCATTCACCCATGCCCACCCTCATCCTTGGCAACTCCGAGGACTGGCTGCGCGTCGAAATGAGCGAGAAAAGGTTAGGCGCATTGATCGAAGAAAACCACGCCCTCCGAATCCACAAGCCCTTCGACCCCGCCAAGTTCCGCAAGCTCGCCATGGAGATGTCTGGTGGCTTCATCGTCTTCGAGGGCATCAACTCAGACACCTCCACCTCCGGCTCCACGCAGGGCATCGTCTATGTCTGCGAAGCAGCCAAGGTCATCCAGCACCAGCGCGATCAAGCCCCCGAAGCCCACCCCATCAAGCTCGCCTTCGAGCGCACAAAAGAATTCCGAGGCCTTGAGCTCCAGCTCATGGACTTCACCCCGAACACCCCGAACCACATCGCCTGGCAGACCTACGAGCGCGGCACACAGACCCACTTCCACGTCCCGTGCCCGCACTGCGGCCATCACTTCCCCTTCGAGTTCGAGGTCAAAAAAACCGCCTCTGATGACGAAGACCTCGAAGACATCCTCGAAGCCGAGCAGGAGCGCGCCAGCTCAGACTCCTACCGCTCGCTCATCTGGTCGCCCGATGCCCGCCGCGTCGATGGTTCATGGGATGTCGAAAAGGTGCGCGCCTCCGTGCGCTACGTCTGCCCGAAAAATGGCTGCCTCATCACCGATGAATCAAAGCCCGCCATGATCGACGCCTACCAAGAAGTGCATCATAATCTGAACGCCCCCCTCTCAGATCGCAGCTTCCGCATCCCCAGCTTCTATGCGCCGAAAGTCACCTTTGGCGACATGGCCAAAGAGTTCCTCGAAAAGGGCGACCTCATCACCACAGGGCTCCAGAATTATTATAATTCATGGTTAGCCCTGCCCTGGTCAGTCCTCGCCTATAACGTCAGCGAAAAACACATCACCGCCCTGCGCGGCGTCTATGCCCGCCGCATCCTCCCTACCCGCCCGCGCATGCTCGTCCTCACCGCCGACCCCGGAGAGAAGGCCACCCACTGGTCCGTCTGCGCCATCATGCCAGACATGAGCGTCCTGTATATAGACTGGGGCAGCCTCATCTCTGAGCGCGATCTGATCAGTGCCGCCTTCCTCTCCAGCCTCCGCTACTACATCGCAGGCACCACCGAGTTCGTCATTCCCCAGGTCGGCTACATCGACACAGGCTGGGCCACCGAGGAGTGCTACGACATCTGCGAAAAGTCCGGCGGCTTCTTCTGGCCCGTGAAAGGAAATGACGCCGCCGTCGGCACATGGAACGAAACCCGCGCCGCCTCCCGGCCTAACCTCAAGCTCTACACCTACAGCGACACCCAGCTCAAGGACGAGTTCTATGGCCGCCGCATCCAGAGGAAAAAAGGCCCCCCCATCGTCATCCCCGTCGATGCCGACTTCGACCTCATGCAAGGCCTCAGCGGGCAGCAAAAAGACCGCCAGACCGGCAAGTGGAAACGCATCGCTAACGACCACTACGGCGACTGCGGCAAATACGCCGTCCTAGCCAGCCAGATCGCCCGCGCCTCTGGCTTCCTTTGACCCCTCTGACATTTGTCATTCGTCACTCGTCATTCGTCATTTGCGGCACCGACGACGCCTCTCCCACCACCAGCACAGCCGTTCCAGCATTTTGAACAGGCACTTGTCCAAGACTCTTAGCATCAGGAAGAATAAGGGCATTGTCAGTGATAGCCAAGCCCGCATCAGGCGCAAGCGCCACAATCTCCCCCGCCCCGTCACATTCGTGCCCTGCGAGCTTTGACACACCCATCCCGCGTGATGGCCACCGTCAACATCTCCGACCTCACCAGCGACTACTTATTCGAGGCTCGGCTCCGTCACGGCACCGACCTCACCGCCCAGTCTAACTGGCTGCGTGACCTCTACCTCGAAGCCGCCGCCGACCGCAGTGGTGAAGAAGTCACCAGCCTTTCATTCGTCGGCTCCAGCCACTCAGCCCAGTTCCGCGCCTCCACACCAGAGGATCGCCGCCAGGCACTGCGCGCCGCCTTCGAGTCCGTCGAGGCCGAGGTCGCCGGAGCCGTCGCTAGCCAATTCTCCAAACCCTTCGGCTTCCGTTTTGACGGAGCCCCCGCCGCCGTTCTCGGCTGATCTCCCATGGCCAAAAAAATCGCGTCAAAAAGTAGCAGCACCGGCACCAAGCAAGCCGCAGGTCCCGTCAATGCCGCCCTGCCCACCAGCACCGGCACCTACCGCGTGCTGCCCACCTATCAGCCCTGGTCCAGCAAGCAGCTCGACACCATGTCACGCAGCCGCGACCGCGTGCAGATCAGCCGCTTCTTGCAGGAAAAGATCCCCGTCGTCAGCTACTGCATCAGCGGCCTGCCGAAGGAAGCCGTCGGCAAAGGCATCGGCCTCAAATCCCGCTCCACCAGCCCCGAGTTCAAAGCCGCAGCCACCGCCCTCTATCAGTCCTGGGCAGACTCACGCGCCGTCGATCTGCGAAAGGAAGGCAGCCTCGCCGACCTTCAGTCCCGCTGGCTCGCCGCCTGTCTTGGAGATGGCGAAATCTTCCTGCAAAAAGTCGCCGACATCAGCGACCTCGCCCTCGCCTGGTCACTCTCAGACAAAGCCCGCCGCCGCCTACAGGTCCAGACCCTCACCCGCGACCAGCTCACCAGCAACAACCTCAGCACCACCGAAGCCAAAGAAGGCCGCTGGATCGACGGCCTCCAATACAACGCCCTCGACCAGCTCATCAAGCTCCGCGTCCGTCTCGACGACTCCATCGGTTATACCACCTCCGGTAAAGTCTTCGACATCTCCGCCGCCAACGTCTTCCAGCTGAAAGTCCAAGCACGGTTTAATGAATATCATGGGTCGCCCATCATCTTCCGCAGCAACGAAGACCTGCTCGACGTGCTCGACCTCAAAGCCATCCGCAAGCACTCAGCCAAGATCCGCAGCGCCCTCCTCGGAGCCACCACCACGCGCGATGGAAAAGTGCCAAACGCCATGCAGCAAGCCATGGCCGCAGAGAAGACCGGCACCCCACTCACAGACACCGGGAAGCGCTTCATGGAGATCGCCGACGGAGCCGTCATGATTCCCCTGGCCGATGGCGAGACCATGAACTTCTTCCAGGGTGGCGAGGCCATCCCCTTCAAGACAATCTTGGAGGAACTCACCCACCCATTCGTCTTCGGCCTCGGCTACCCCATCGAATGGATCTTCGGCATGGGCAGCCTCGGCGGAACCGCCTTCCGTGGCGTCATTGAAAAGGTCAAGCGCGCCCATGAAAACCTCCGCGCCATGCTCTACCCACTTCTCCAGTGGACATGGGAATGGGTCATCGCCGATGCCATGCAGCCTGGTGGCCCGCTCTATCAGTTCGCCACTGTCGAGGACTGGAATCAAATCGACTTCGTCTGTGATCCCGACCCCTCCGTCGATCTCGGTCGTGACCACCGCGCCGACATGGAGCGCCTCCGCGCCAATGCGGAAACGATGGAAGACTTCATCGAGCGCCGCACCGGCGGCAGCGGCCTGGCCGTCCGTCAGGCCCGCATTCTGGAGAAGCTCGGTGACGTCCAGTTCGCGCTGGCCAATCGCGGCCAGATCCCCGCCAGCATCGCCACACTCCTCGCTATTGATCCCGCCCACCTTCAGGCCATGGCAGGCATGGCAGGCACACTCTCCCCCGACGACATCGCCGCCGAGCTCGCCGCCATCGACACCGCTGGCGTCGATTGACACCCGGCGGCGTTCATGCCTTCCTGGTTCACTTTCCGCGCCGCCGCCAATGACAGCCTAACCATCGACATCACCGATGAGATCGGAGCTTGGGGCGTCAGCGCCAAAGCCTTCGCCGATGCGCTCAAAGCCGCAGGCACACCCAAGACACTCGTCATCAACCTCGACAGCCCTGGTGGCGACTGCTGCGACGGCTTCACCATTTACGATGCCCTGAAAAACAGCGGCGCAGACGTCACCGTCAACATCACCGGCATGGCCGCCAGCATGGCATCCGTCATCATGCTCGCGGGCAGCACGATCAAGATCGCCGAAAACGGCCGCGTCATGATCCACCGCGTCACCGCCGGAGCCATGGGCAATGCCGACGAGCTCGACGCCGCCGCCAAGATCGCCGCGCAGTTTGAGGACCGCATTGTCGCACTCTATGTTAGCCGCACCGGGCAGAAAGAAGCCACCATCCGCGACTGGATGAAGTCCCAGCAGGGCACCTGGTTCTTTGGTCAGGACGCCATCGACGCAGGCTTCGCAGACTCCCTCATCACCGGCACCAAGGCCAAGGCCTTCAAGAACGCCTGGGCGCACATGTTCACCATGCTGCCTGCCGCTTTGTTTGACACCACCCAGCCTGAGATCGCACCAAGCTCCACTGACCCCTCCCCCATGAAAGCACTCCTCGCCCTCGCCTCCCTCGTCGGCATCACCGTCAAAGGTGATGAGACAGAAGACCAACTCGCCGACCTCGTCGCCGCCTACAAGCCCGCCGCGCCCAAGGTCGAGATGAACCTCGAAGACCCCGAAACCAAGAAGCTCTTCGACGATGCCGTCGCAGCAGGCTGCACCGCCCTCAAGGCCGAGTTCACCGCCGAGATCACCAAGCTGCAAGCCCTGGTGAAAAACGGCGCCGCAGCCTCCGCAGGTGCAGGCACCCCCATCGCCGGTGCTGCTGCTTCCGCTGAGAAAAAGACCCTCACGCACGAAGAATACCGTGCCCTCAGCTATCCCGACCGCAACGCCTTCACCCGCGCTGGCGGCAAGATTTCCGAATAAACAACCCCACCCAGTCTCTCCCCTAACATTCAAATAAAAAGAATATGGCCAACACACTCACTTCCCTCATCCCTGATTTCGTCGCCGCACTCGACGTGGTTTCCCGCGAGCTCAACGGCTTCATCCCAGCCGTCCAGCGTGACTCCCGCGCTGACCGCTGCGCGCTCAATGCCACAATGCGCAGCTTCGTGGCCCCAGCCAACACAGCCGCAGGCAATGTCACCCCAGCCATGGCCCTGCCATCCGCAGCGGACCAGACCTTCGGTAACAAGGCCTTCACCATCCAGAAAAGCCGCTTCGCGCCTTTTTCTTGGTCTGGTGAAGAGCAGAACAGTCTCGGCGCAAACTACCTGACCATGCAGCAGGACCAGATCGCCCAGGCCATTCGCGCCCTCTGCAATGAAGTCGAAGCAGACATCGCCAGCTATGCATCCCTCGGTGCTTCCCGCGCCTTTGGCACCACCGCTGGCACAGCTCCTGTCCTGGCTGACTTCGCTCAGATCAAGAAGGTGCTCGACGACAATGGCGCGCCGCAGTCCGACCGCCATTGTGTGATCGACACCACCGCAGGTGTCGCTCTACGTGGCACGTCTAACCTTTACAAGGTCAACGAGTCCGGTGATCCTAGCCTGCTCCGCCAAGGCATCCTCGGCAACCTTTACGGTATGGACATCCGTGAGTCATCCCAGATCGTCACACCGACCGCCGGTGCCATGGCCTCTGCCACTTCCTCCAGTGCCGCATTCACTCTCGGTCAGACCGTCATCCCGCTGGCAACAGCAGGCACAGGCGTGGTCGCCGCTGGTGACATCGTCACCTTCGCCAACGACACCAACAAGTATGTGGTCGCCAGCGTAGCCTTCGCCGGTGCCAACCCTGCCTCGGGTGACAGCATCACGCTCGCCGCTCCTGGATTGCGCAAGGCTCAAAGCGCCGCCACCCGCGCCATCACCGTCTTCGCCACCTCTGCCCGCAACACGGCTTTCGCCCGCAACGCCATTTTGCTTGGCACCCGCCTGCCAGCTAAGCCTGCCGAGGGTGACCTGGGCATGCATGAAACAGTGGTCGATGAGCGCACGGGTCTCGCTTTTGAGATCTCCTGCTACCCTGGCTTTCGCATGGTGACCTACCATGTCAGCCTGGCGTGGGGCGTCTTGGTGGTCAAGCCAGAGCATCTGGCCCTCATCATCGGCTAATCTCTCCCGGCAAATTTCCAGGCGTTCCTCCTGGTTAGTTGATAGCGCATGGGGCCACTGCTTTTGGTTGGGCAGTGGCCCTCCTGCGTTTTGACATAGCGCGGGAGCCATGCGCCACACACTTGAAGAAACCACCACCGACCTCGACCGCGCCAACGGTCAGCGGGTCATCCGCATCGCCTCCGCCGACGACTCCGACCGCGTCACCTGCACCTTTAGTTTTGAGGAAAACATCGCCGTCTATGACGCGCCCGTGCAGTTCGCTGCCTGCCCCGCGCCTCTGGGAAACGCCGCCCTCTCTGACCAGCTCCTCAGCCTGGTCTCCGCCCTCCGCCAGATGCATTTCCGCAGCGATCTCCGCCCATGAGTCTCACCGCCCTGCAGGCTGCCAAGGCACGCCATCACTCATCCCTCGCCGCGCATTACCCGCGCAGCGTCACCATCGGCAGCGTCACCGCCATCACCGGCGTGCAAATCGGCGGCGTCGAGCAGCGCCAGGCGGCTGATGGCCGTGGCTTCACCCCCGTCCAGATCCTCACCACCAGCATCCTGAAAAGCCTGCTGCCCACCGCTCCCGCTTCACGCTCCATGCTCCGCTGCAACGACCTCGACTGGCGCATCGACAACGTCGCCGGTCATGATGCCTGCGAAATCGCCTGGGTTATCACCGCCATCCGCTTCCCGATCGCCTAACCATGATCACTGTCACCGCTAAGCTCGCCCCGCTGCTGCGTGATCTGAAAAAGATTCCCGGGCAGTTTCAGCGGGTCGCTAAAGAGCTCGTGGACTCCGAGGCCCGTGGCTTCGTGCGTGACGCCGTGCTCGCCACCCCGCCCTTCTATGCCAAATCTGCCCCCGCGCCAGACAACCCCGGCAAGTTCGCCACCGTCACCGGCACCGAGGCCAAGAAAGCCGCCGAGGCCAAGATCGACAGTGAAGCCTCCGCCATCTTCGCAGGCGTCATTTTGAAAGGTAAGCGCACCATCACGCAGGCCTTCGGCCACCCGCTGAAAAACCCCGTCGTCGTCGCCACCAAAGAGCTGCACCCGAATGTCGAAAGCCTCTGGGCCGAGCGCGCCGCTCGCCGCTTTGCAGGTAAGCGGAAGACCATCTCACGCGGCCAGAAAGCCGCCTTCTACGTCTCCTCACCGAAGCTTATCAAAGCCATCGCCGCGCGCAAAAAGAACGTCGGCAAGCTCGCCTCCGGCTGGGCTGCTGCGGCTGATAAGCTCAATGTTAAACTGCCCGCCTGGATCAAGCGCCACGGCACCGCACGCGGCGGCGTGCAGATCCAGCTCGGCAGTCTCAGTTACTCCATCCGCATCCAGAATGATGTGCCTTATGGTGATGCCCTGCAGCTCCAGTCCATCGCCGACCGCACCGCACGGGCTCGTGAGAGAAAGCTCGCTGCTCGCCTGCCCTTCGTCATTCGCGGAGCCATCAAGCGTGCCAACCGTGAAGCCCTCCGCGCCGCATAAAATTCCATGACCCTCACCACCCAGCTCGCCACCATTATCCAAGGCTACCTCGGCACCGCTGCCGCCACTGCAGCAGGCGTCCCCGCCTGGCCGATCACCCGCCAGGATGATGGCACAACCCTCATCACCCCTGGCATCGTCGTGCGCGCTGACGAGCGCACTGGCTCACGCCTCCGCACATGCATCATCATCGTCAGCGTCAATGTCGCGCCCGAGCCCGCCGCCACCGCCGCGCAGCTCGCCGCCGACTCCGCGCTGAAGGCCATCAACAGCCTGCTCGCTGATGAGCCCGCCCTCTACGATTACATCGCCACCGCCGCCATCACCCTGCGCACCGGCTGGACTCTGCACTTCATCGCTCACCCCACGCCGGATGATGTGAAACGTGACGAGCAGGCCGCCACCAGCACCCTCTTCGCCGCGCTGCAGGTCGGCGTGCAAGTGCTCGCGCTTTGACATCCACCACTCATCACCGCCCCATGAAAAACATCCTCGCCTTCCTCTTCATCTTCGTCGCTTGCATCTCCGGCTTCGCCGCTGATTTGAGCATCACCGCCGCCAACTTTGTCCCCAGCACAAAGGCTAAATACCTCACTGGCATCGCCGGTGCCACGATCACCGCAGGTCAGGTCGTCGTCACATCCGCCAGCACGGGCAAATATGTGCTCGCTGATGCGGACGACTCCACTCTCATCGGCATCGTCGGTGTCGCCGCCCATAACGCAAGCTCCGGCCAGCCGCTCAATGTCGTCACTGAAGATCCCGATCTGACTCTCGGCGCCACACTCAGCATGACCGCCCCCGTCTATGTCCTCAGCGGCACCGCTGGCGGCATCGCCCCGAGTGCAGACATCAGCGTCGGTGAGTATCCCCTCCTGATCCTCGTGGCCAAGTCCACCACCAAGTGCGTGCTCAAGCCTCGCGTCCTGCACGGCACGGCCGCTGCTCAGTAATCCTTTCAGTTAGACCACCCCCACGCCACTTCTCTCTCATGCCCCTTGAACCCCTCATCGAACACGGCGTCAAGCCCAGCTACGGACTCAAGGACGAGACCGGGCTCATGGTCACCGATGTCAGCCTGAAACCCATGCGCGACCAAGTCACCCACAAAGGTGATCAGCGCGCCGTCGAATATGAGCGCTGGGAAGATCCCCGCCTTGAAGGTGAAATCAAAGGCCGCCCCTCACGCAATGCCCTTGGGCAGGCGCACGGCCTTGGGAACATCCACCCAGGCACCGCCACCACTCTGCTCAATGTGGCAGATGGCGATGACATCCACGGCTTCGAGATCGACTCCGACAATGTCACCATTGTCGGCAACCCGACCCGTGACCATGCGGATGGAGAAGGCACCACGATCAGCGTGCCCTTCACTTATCGCCCGTTCATCGCGGTCGCGTAATCGGTTAGACTTAGCCGGTGCAGCGGCTCAGTCGGGACTCTCCCGGCACTGCACTCAGTCCTCATCCATCCTTGCCCATGCAAGCCTTTACCTGGTCCACCGCGTCCACCCCGCTCGCCGCTGCCTTCGCCGCCTGCGGCTTCATCGTCCGCTCCCAGCAGACCGAGATCATCGAGCTGCGCCAAGCCCTGAAGCAGCGCTTCAGCATCAGCCCCACCTCGCAGTGGTCACAGTTAGACCGCGATGGCCTGCGCAACGCCTACGGCACAGGCAGCTTGCTCGCCAGTGACCCGCTGCACCCCTTCCTGCAGGCCCTGCGCGCCGCGCATAACTACAGCGCCCTGCTCAAGTTTCAGGCCACCGGAGACAAGCTCTGCCTCGTCTCCTGCGCCCTCGGTGCCTGGCAGTATGAGCCCGGCACCGAGCCCAGCACACTCTCACTCCAGCGCGGCCCCCGCACCACCGACCTGCCACTCGCCGCCGCGCTCGGCGTCATCGGCATCCCCGTCATCGACATGCAGGGTGAGCAGGGCCGCCGCTTCTACTGCCTGCCAGCCCATGGCATGCGTGCCGCTCCCGAGTGGCAGACCCTCGATCTCATCCGCCGCGCCGTGCCTGGTCAGACCGCCCTGGTGCTAGAGACCACCCAGCCGCAGCACCCGCTCTGCTCCGCCTACCAGGGCGCCTACAGTTATGCTTGCCTGCTCGCCCACTGCAAAAAGCAGGCCCGTGAAGTCCTGCTCAAATCCCCTCACAGCAACCGCCGCGCCTTGCTCCCTGAGAACCCCAGCGGCCACCTGCTCGATCAGGTCCGCAGCCACTTCCGCATCGCCTAACAATCAACAGCCAGCCTAACATGAACACCGAAGCCACCTTTGAAGACGACGTCATCGATCAGCAGCTCGCCGACGCCGCAGCCGCCGAGCGCCAGACCGCCGTCCTCACCACCCACGCCTGGCAGGGCACGCCGCTGCAGCCCTTCAGCATCCGCCGTGAGACCCTCTACTTCCGCCTCCGCGCCCTCAATGACTCCCTGCCCATCCATCTGGTTAGAAAGCACCCCGAGTCCTTTTTGCAGGAGGCCATCATCCTGCTCTGGCTCTGCCTGCACACGCCGGAGGATTGGAACCCCATGCGCGGGAATGCCGCCCTGCTTATGGATCAGATCGAGCAATGGGCTGATGAGCAGCTGACCCGCGCCGACCAGATGCCCGCCATCGAGATCGCCCTGCAGATCCTCAGCACCGCCGACTCCACACGCGCCATCTCCCGACCCTCCGACCTAAAGGGGGACGACCTGGGAAACTAGCCCTGCCCTCGACTGAGGCATCCTATGTGGTGCTCCTATCGAGGGCCGCCCCCGGCCTTTTTAATTATGATCAGATCCTCCATCATGTCCCCCTCGCCACCGGCCGCGAGCTCATCCACGCAGGCCGCACCGCCGATGGCGAGCCCCTCATCTGGCCAGACCCAGCCCTCAGCAAGCGCGGCCGCTGGTGGTCCCGCATCACCGATTTCTTCAAGTCGAGAAGAGGGTAGATGGAACGTCGAGTTATGCTCTTTGAAATCTCCGAAAACACGAAAAATGAACATATACACCAACAACCAATTCTCAGGCTTCTACCCAGTGGGAACCGCCGCTGTCATCGTGGCTCCCACGGCGGACATCGCAACGGCTATCCTCAACGCAAAACTGGAAGCGCACGGACTGCCTGCCGACGCGGAGGAAATCGACATGGAGCTTATCACCACCGACGAGGAGGGCGTGAGAATCTTATGCGACGGCAACTATTGATTCAGCATAACGACCAAGCTCTGCCGCAGGGTGGGGCGAAGAAAGGCAACGATGAACACTGAGACTCAATCGCCCCACCCTGTTGGCAGCAGCACGTGGTTAGCCAGCCCGCATCGCGTGCAACTCTCGCGGAAAGCTGGCGCGAAACTGCCGCCGAATACCGTGGTCGTCTCGCAACCATCGAAGTGGGGAAACCCATTCAAGGTCACGCCGGAGCGGTCACAAACCCTCGCGGTCGGCGCGTTCAGAACGTGGCTCACGGTCGAAGGCGTGACGGCTGGAATCGCAGACCGAAAACAGTGGATGCTCGACAACCTCAAAGAACTGCGCGGCAAGAATCTCGCGTGCTGGTGCAAGCCGGGAACGGCCTGCCACGCGGACGTGCTGCTCAGGCTGGCTAACAGTGATTATCCAGAACAACTTTCCATATAGTCACCTCAAGACCGGGAAGCATCTGCTCCCTCTTTGACACACCGCCCGTGAGGAACCCCCTCCTCATCCATGTCGGCCATCATTGAATTCGGCTTTAATGCCAGCGCGGTCGATCGCGGTCTCACTCAGCTCGAAACCAAGCTCAGTGGCTTCGGAGCCAAGGCCGCAAAGGCCATGCCTAACCTCAGCGGCATGCTCGGCCTCGGCGCTCTCGGTGGCGCCATTAAAGGCACCTTGGGTCACTTTGACGACCTCGCCGACACGGCTCTTAAGCTCGGTGAAAGCACCGACACAATCCAGCGCGTCACCTTTGCCGCTGAGCAGGCTGGCACCAGCATGGACTCCGTCGCTGGCTCGGCCCTGAAGCTGGAAAAAGCCCTGGGCGATGTCGAGAACACCAAGGCCGCCGAGGCTCTCGCCCATTTCGGTCTAACCGCCGAGTCACTCGCGGCCATGCCGCTCGATGAAAAGCTCGTGGCCCTCAGCGGTGCGTTTAGCCAGGCACGCCAGTCCGGCACCGGCTACAACGACATCCTCGACCTCATGGGCAAGTCCGCAGGCGATTTGATCCCACTTTTCGCCGCAGGCAAAGAAGGCCTCGAAGGCATGTTTGCCAATGCGCCCGTGGTGGCAGATTCAGCCGTTCAAAGCATGGCCGCGCTCAATGATAAGGTCGATGGATTCATCTCGCGCACCAAGGCCGGAGTCGGTGCCCTGATCGGTCTCGGTCAGGGTGTCGGGGCCATGCTCGGCGGTGCCTCATTCGCCGATGCTTTTAGCACCCCCGACGGTGCAGATGCCGCTGCTGTCCAAAGTGAAAAAGACCGCGCCGGTGCCGCCTCCGCGCAGGAGGCCAACCGAGTCGCCGCCGCCGCCTCTGCGCAGGAAAAAGAAGACGCCAAGACCAGCGCCGCCGCCGCCAAAGAAAAAGAGACCGCCCTGGGCCGCGTCAAAACCATCCAGGAAGCCATCACCCAGCAGGCACTCTCTCGCCTGGCCCCCGAGCAAAAGCTCGCCGCCATCACCGAGATGCAGAAGCAGAAGATCGACGAGATGCGCGCCTCTGGTGGCCAGTTCTTTGATGCCACCGTGCAGGGCATGGAGGCCTTCGCCGCTGCCCAGCTCAAAGCAGGCACCGGCAGTGTCGACAAGACTTTCGAGCGACTCCAGCAGATCCTCGCCATGCAGGAGCAGCTCAATGCCATCTCCGGTGGCATGCGTGAAAAAGACGCAGGCAACAGCGAGGCCGAAGCCAAGGCCAAAGCCGCCGAGAAAGAAGCCTGGTGGGAGCAGACCATAACCATGGAAAAAGAGAAGCAGGAGCAGCTCGCAGCCTCACGCGATCTCGCCGGTGAGATGGCCCTGCTGGCGGCCAAAGCCAATGGCCAGACCAATCTCGTGAAAGCTCTCGAAAGGGAGGAAGCCATTCGCCAGCGCACCGCCCAGATCATGGCGCAGACCGGGCTCGGCAAGGACCAAGCCACCGCCGCTGCCACTAAAATGCAATCCCTGCAGGAGAAGGCCGACCAACGCGGACAGACCACCCCTGGCGACACAGCAAAGCCCGAAGGTGAGTCCAAGATCATGGGCTTCAGCCGCGCCCGTCAGGGTGGCGCCTTTCAGCGCCAGGAGCACCTCTACGGAGCCGATCCAAACCGTGGCGCAGGTAATCCCCTCGCCGCCCGTGCCGCCGCAGCCAGTGCTGACAAGCCTGGGGCCAGTGGTGACACCACCACCCAGCAGACCGCTTTGCAGGTCATCCAGCAGATCCTCACCACCCTCACCGGTGCCGCCTAACTATGAGCGTTCCTTATTACATCGAGCACGGAAACGCCCGCTACCTTGAACTCCCCACCCTGGAGGTCACTAAACGCAGCCGCGCGCTCGACTCACTCCGCCGCACCATCCGCACCGATGCAGAGGACACCTTCCGCGATGGCGGCGCCCTGCCCGCCTTCCCGCACATGCGCATTAAAGAATGCGTGAGCAAGAAAGACGGCCCCGGCTGGCTGCACGACATCACCGCCGAAGGCCTGCGCAGCGGCCGCGACAAGCTCGAAAGCTCCAGCCTCACCTCTCCCGCCGAAGGCTGGGACGAAGGCCCGCAGGTCTGGCTCACCTCCGACCCAGACGCCTATACCATCGGCAGTGTCCACCCCACGCAGCCCAATCTCTGGTTAGTCTCACTCGACACCAAGGAAGACCTCAACGGCCACATCTGGCGCGTCACCTGCACCTATCGCGGCATCATTCTCGACGGCTCCGGCAACCCAAAGCCAGCCACTTGGAAAGTCACCGTCAACGGCCAGAACATCAGCACCACCGGCGGCGTCACACTCGGCTCCGTCACCCCTCAAACTTTCACCGATGAAGATGGCAATTGGAATGGCTGGGCAACTAGCCGCAAGGGCTCCTTCGATGTCAGCAAGGTCAACCTGGTCAAGACCGAGCTCAGCACCACTGCTCCACGCACTGACCGCGTCGGGCTGACTCTCACGCCTGAATACATCCCGGCAATTTACAACATTTTTGACGACACCCGCTGGTTCGCCTCTGGCTTCACCTACAACTACCCGGCGGGGTGGAAGCTCAGCGGTGTGCAGTCCGAGCGCGTGCTCGATAAAGAGCTCTATCTCTACACCTACACCTACGAATACAACCCGATCTTCATCCCGACCCTCTAACCCATGGCCGCGCGCAAGACCCAGCCTTTTGAATGGACCGCCAGCACTGGCCTGCTGATGCAGTCCATGCTGCGCGAATACATGCGCTGGCTCTTCCCCCAGCTCGGTGCCGCCTACATCCCGCCGCAGGGCGTGCGTGACTTCACGTTAGGCGAGCAAAGCCCCAACGAGGGCAAACAACCCCAGCCCTTCCGCCCCGCCCGCGCCGCCGGGCTCGTGCTGCGCCCCGACCTGCACGCCTTCAAGGATCACGTCTTCGAGGCTCTCGGCACCGAGGCCGTGCAGAACCCCTACCCGCTCAGCCTGCCCATCGTGCTCGTCTTCGTCTCCGACCTGAAGGCCCTGCACGAGCACATCCTTTTCCTCATCGGTAAAAAACGACAAGCAGACTCTAACGCCTAACCGCTGATTTCGTCATTTGTCATTCCCCTCTTTCCTCTCATGCAACTCATCCTCGATCGCGCCACATCCCAGCTCATCACCAGCCCCGGCTACACGCAGCCCATCACCACTCTGCGCCAGACTTACGGTGAAGGCTCACGCATTGAAATCTACGACACGCGCGATGGCGCACCCGTGACCCCGACCGGCCTTGAGGAATTCGCTTTTGTAATCAAGGCCAAGGGCAAGTATGCCGCAGCCGCCCCCATCCTCGCCGGTGCTCCAGCCTTTACCTGGGCCTCGGACATCAGCCGCTGGGTCGCCGATATTGACTACAACGTCGCTGCCCTCACGGCCCAGCTTTACACCACCACCACCAGCACCGACGAGCAGAAATACTTGGAGCTCTCCGCCCAACTCATCTGGCGCACCACCAGCACCGCAGGCCAGCAGCGCAGCCAGGTCATCGAGTCGTTCTTCGTGGACAATACCATCTGGAAGGGCAGCGAGACCTTCCCGACCACCGGCACGCCACTGGAGGCCTCCAGCACTGCCCCCGGCATCCCGTCCGCCACCGTCCTCACCGCTGATGTCACAAACAACAACGGCACCGCCAACACCATTGCCAACATCACCGGACTGTCTGCCGCTGTGCAATATAGCCAGTTCTATCACTTCCGCGCCGTCATCCCCTACACCTCCGCAGCCACCGCCACGGGTGCGCGCTTCAGCATCACCGGCCCCGCCTCACCGACCTACCTGGCCTACCGATCCAGCTACCCGCTGACCGCCACCACGCAGACGCTTAATGAAGGTTTAACCGCCTACGACACGCCCTCCGCGTGCAACCTGAACACCCTTACCACCGGCAACATCGCCATTGTCGAGGGCATCATCAAACCCAGCGCCTCTGGCACTCTGCAGGTGCGCTTCGCATCAGAGATCTCCGGCTCGGCCATCGTCGCCAAGGCCGGTGCAGCCCTCTACCTCACCCGTCTCAGCTAACCAATACCATGCAGACACAAATCATCTACATCGACCAGGATACCGGCACCGTCTCCGCCCAATGCACCGCGCAGGTCGATCCTGCCTTGTTCGCGGTGCTCGGCACCACGCTCGGCCTTGCCATCGCCTTCACCAGCTCCGGCACGCCTGGCGCCATCACCAGCTACACGGCCTCAAGCCTGCGCCTTTCCATGAAGCCCCTGGATCAGCCCGACGCCACTGTCGGCCTGCTCCCCGACGGCACCTGGGGCAGCACCGGCAGCGGCGCCACCACCCGCTACACCTGGAGCGCCCTGGCTAACTCCGTGCAGCTCCAAGCACTGATCGGCAGTGAGGTCTCTGCCCGCTACCAGGCCCAGATCGAGTGGAGCATTTCCACCGACTCCAACCGCCGCAAGTCCCTGCCTTTTGAGATCCTCATCATCAACTCCCCCGCCCGAACTGATGACGCAGCGCCCGACCTCAGCTCACCCGATGCCTGGGAGTGGCTCAAGGCTCGGCTCGTCTCTGGCAGTCGCGTGATCGTGACCAAAAACGACGGCTCACTCACCGCCACTTTCGACTACACGCCCGCCACCGTTACCGGCTGGGCTGCATGGACCGGCACCGACGACAAGGGCGCCTATGCCACCTACACCTGCCCCGCCTTCACCGACCCGCCAACGGTGGGTGAGGTGACCGCCCTCGGCCAGGCCGTCCAGAACCTCAGCCGCGCTCATAAGGCCCTGCTGGTCGATCTCTTCCAAAGTAAATTCCCGAGCCCGTAAACATTCGTTATCCGCTCAAAGTTTGACATCCTCGCCCCCGCGTGGATGCCACTCTTTTTGTCAATTTGACCCAACGCGCGGCCCGCACCGCCATCTCTGGCGTGCAGGTGCCTGTGCTGCTCGCGCGCCTGCAGACGCAGCTCGTCGTCACCGTTTACTTCTTCGCCGAGGGCTCTCCCGCCGCCCTGCTCACTGGCTCGCCCACCTTTCGCTTCGCGCTAAAGTCAGCCGCCACCGGCACCAGCCTGGCATTCAGCTCGACCGCCACCGCGACCGCCACCGGCTACAAATTCACGATCGACTCGCTCGACAGCGCCGCGCTCCGCACCGCCATCGGTGACCAGCCCGAGCTCGACTGCACCGCCGAGCTTGAGTGGACCCGCAGCGCCGTCGTCGAGCGCGTCTCATTCCCGTGCGCCGTCGGCCAGGCCTACATCCGCAGCACCGATGCCGCCCCAGATCCCAATGACGATGCCACCGATGCCTGGCTAGCCTCAAAGCTCGCCGCAGGCAGCAACATCACCCTCACCGTCCACCCCACCACCGGCGTCATCACCATCGCCAGCACCGGCGGCGCAGGCAGCGGTGACGCACTCGTCGCCAACAACCTCGACCAGTTCGCCAGCGTCACTCAGACGGCGGGCCAAACGCTCGCCATCACCTCCAGCACGACCTTGGCAGGTGGCACGCACAGCGGCACCAACACAGGCGACCAATCGCTCGCAGCTTACCTGACCTCAACGTTAGCATCGACGACCTACCAACCACTCGACGCAGATTTGACGCGGCTCGCCACACTCAGCACATCGAGCATGACTGGCGGCTCTTTTGCCATGTCGCCGACCAGCCAGTTGTTTTTACTCGCGGGTAATTCGATGTTCGACGGAGACGCGACGACAGCGCCGGGCGGACCGCCAGGGACGATCTCCATGCACGGCGGGGACGGCTTTACAAACGCTGGTGTGGCTTGGGCTGGCGGCAATAGTGGCAACATCCTCATGGCGGGCACACATGCCACCTCGGGCAATGCAGGAGCCAACGGCGGCAGCCTTTACACTAGCGGCTCCGGGGTTTTCTCGGGCGGCTCGCTCATTCTCAATTCAGATGGCTCAATCGCCGCTGGGGACATCAACACACAATCCGGGGGCAGCCTCACAATGGGCACCGCTAACATCGCAGGCGGCAACATTGCAGGCACGCTCCTCACCACCGCAGGCAGCGCGGCCAGCCTAACCGACTTTCCAACGCTAAACCAAAACACCACCGGCAGCGCGGCGACACTGACCACAGCCAGGACCATCAACGGCACCTCGTTCAACGGCTCGGCCAACATCACGGTTACAGCAGCAGGCTCAACACTTTCCGACACCGTGCCTGCCACAAAAGGCGGCACAGGTCTAACCGCCATCGGCACCGCGCTGCAAGTCCTCCGCACCAATGCAGGAGCCACCGCGCTAGAGTTTGCCACACTTGCAGACGCGACTAAGCTCCCACTCGCTGGCGGCACTCTCACGGGTGCTCTAATCAACAGCACAAACGGCGCTGCATCCGCTCCAGTCGTAAGCCTAACAGGCACGACCTTCACAGGTGGAACCGCAACCACAACAAAGCCAACTTTGGTTGTTGAGCCTTCGGGCACGACATCGACGGGATGGTCAACAAGTGGAACTTTGATTGGTGCAAATGCGGCAACTGGATTTGCTGGACGCTTGCTTGATTTGCAAGTGGCTGGATCGTCTAAGTTTTCAGTCTCTTCAGCGGGAGCTGTAACTAGTTCTGGCGATTTCATTATTACTGGCACTCTTTTAGCCTACAGTAATTCAGCTTACATGGGATCATTTGGATTAGCTATTAGTTCAAATTCTTTATTAGCTTTTGGCAGCACAACCAATGCCAGTGGAGCGTGTGATGCTTTTCTCTCTAGATCAGCCGCAGCATCTCTACAGCTTGGAGCTTCCGCAGCTTCTGGATGGATAAGCCAAACACTTGCAGCAGGCGGTGGCCGTGTTGGAACGGACACAAATAATAGTCCAACCAATACACTTACGATTGCAGGATCAAGAAGCACTGGAACAGGCACTGGAGGTGATCTTCGACTTGGCGTTTACGGAACCAATGGCACAAGCGGAACCGCTATTGGAACGCTCAACACGGTGCTTACCGTCGTAGCTGCTCGCAAGGTGATCAACATTGCAGGCATCCCAACTTCATCTGCAGGTCTTTCCTCTGGAGACGTTTACAGCAACGCAGGAATCTTGACCATTGTCGCTTAATCCCATGAATATCTCAATTACACTTACACTTGACCAAGAACAATCTGACGCTTTGCAGGATCGCGTCAATCTTTACAACGCAGGCTCTGGCTTAACGGCTATCACCGTTTCTGAGTTTCTTAAATTGGTGCAGCTTGAATCTTACATTCAGACTTTGGTTGACCAACGCTACGCCGCCGCCGTGCAACGCATTGGCACTACTGCCGCATCTTTGCCATACGCTGAACGCCAAGCTCTCATTGCTCAAATCGAAGCTCAACTTCCATGAATCCATCCGACATCCGCAACGAAATCTTGAAGCTCTGCGAAGCATTCGGCGCTGCCGCTCAGACTGGCAATAAGATCGTGATTGAAGCCACTGGCGAAGTAGTGAAGGCGAAAGTGCTGGAACTCATCCCTGACGATAGCTCTGTTTGTGAACCTAACTAAATGAATGACCACACCACGCCCTTTGTCGGCTCCGTCGTAGCTCTCATCAGCTCGCTCGCCACCCATGCTGACATGGAAGCCTGGCTGACACTCCTCTCGCTCGCCGTCGGCACCCTGGCGGGCATTCTCGGCTGCATCTCGGCCATCCGTAACCTCCGCCGGTGAGCCGGATGTTTTGACACAGGTCGCAAATTACCAAGTCCCAAGTCTAACTATGAACGACCTCCTGCCCATCCTCCTCTCCACTGACTGGCTCGGTCTGCTCGGTGCCATCACCGGCGTCTGCACCGCCCTGGTCGCCCTGTTCGCCTTCATCCCGGGTGACCAGCCCGAAAAGGCCATCGCAAGCCTCGCCACCCTGCTCGCCAAGTTCTCCCGCAAGTGAAACCGCTGAGCCTGATCGGTGCGGCCATCGTGGCCTTCACCGAGTGGTGCCGCAGCGCCGCCATCCGCGAGCGCCGCGAACTCCGCCACGAAGCCCGCACCCTGCGCCATGAAATCCTCGCCGCTGCTGATTCTGGTAATGCTCGCCTGCTCGCCGAGTTGCAAGACGCACTCGCCGACAACAGCCGAGATCGTGCGTCTCTACTCACTGCCGCCTGTCCTCCGAGTCAGTAAGGGCACCGAGATCCCCACCGCCGATGGCCTCGTCATCGTCCCCGCCGATACCTTCCTGCATTCCCACGGCGCCTTCATGGAGCAGGTCCAGCACAGCACCCGGCCATGACCATCCTCACTGTTATTCTCGGCAGCCTCTTCGCCTTCATCGCCATCGTCTCGCTCGGCCTCATCGCCCTCTTCTTTTGCGCCGACCGCATCGCCGACCGTGAGGACAAAGCTCGGCGCGATGACTACTCCTAGCCGCCACCCGCCATGAAACTCCCCCTCTCACTCGTCCAGATCGCCACCGCCGAAATCGGCACCGAGGAGGTCGATGGCACGAACTGCGGCCCCCGCGTGAATGAATACAAACGCGCCACCAACCTGCCCGCCACCGAGCCCTGGCCATGGTGTGCCGCCTTCATCTGCTGGTGCGTGCGCGGTGCCCTCCGCCTAACCAAGACCGCCGAAACCGACACCTTTAAGCGACCCACCACCGCCGGTGCCTGGGACTTCGCCAACTGGAGCAAGCGCCAAGACGCCAGCACTCAGACTCGCAGCAACTTTGGCACCGACATCCAGCCCGGGGACATCGTCATCTTCAAATTCTCGCACATCGGTCTCGCCACCAGCGCCCCCAACGAGTCTGGCTTTATTTCCACCGTCGAGGGCAACACTGATGGCGAAGGCTCACGCGAAGGCGGTGCCGTGCTCAAAAAGACCCGCCACCTCTCCAAGATCAAGACCCGCATCCGATTCACGGTTTAAGCGCCCAGAACTTTGCAGCCTCCGCCTTCGACTTCAGTGCGCGGTAGTGCTGGTGCAGCATCCGCGCCGACTCGTGGCCCATCTGCACTTGCAGCTTTGCCTCATCCTGGTGCGCCGCATAGTGCATGGAAGCGAACGTGTGTCGCAACGCATTGTTAGGCCACAGCGCCAGCCCAGCCTTCGGCCAAAACTCCGGCCACAACTCCTTCAAGTTCGCCGGGGCCACCCGATCCGTCTTGCCTTTCGCCTCATCCCCCGCCGCCGCAAGCCAGGCCAAGGCATTCGGCGTCAGATCCACCACCCGCCGTGTCCGCGTCTTGCTCAGCCGCGCCCCCACGATAACTGTGCCCTCCTCCACATTGATCGCATCCCACGTCAGTCGCTCGATCTCCGCCCTGCGCAGCCCACCGAACAACCCCAGCACCACATAGCCCATCATCCTCGGCTGCTGCACCGCCGCCCGCAGCAGTCGCTCCGCCTGGGCCACCGTCAGCGTGCCGATCTCGTCCACCACCGCCGTCTTGCTGGCGATCCCCGCCGAAGCATCATTCACCAGGTGCCCCTGATCCTTCGCCCAGCTCATCAGCGTCCGCGCATGACCCAGCGCCCCATTCCGCGTCCGCGCCTCCCAGCCCTGCGCACCCAGCCACGCCTCGATCTCCGCCCGCGTCACCTCATGCGCCATCCGCCGAGGATACATCCGCGCCAGGCCCCGCAGCGTGCCGCGATACGTCTGCAGCGTGCGCACCGCCACCCCGGCCTCATTCTTCGCCCACAGGAACGCCTCCACCAGCTCCGTCAGCTGCACCGGCTTCAGCAGCCGAGCCCCGTGTGATAAATAAAAGCTCACCGCATCAGACAGCGTGCAACCCGCCCCCGCGCACCTGGCGCGCAGCGACATAAACTCCGCCATATCCACCGGCGAAGCCGCCAGCCCGCTTTCCCCCATGCGTTTCTTCGTTCCTTTCGCCCGAGCCAGTGCCTGCTCAGCATCTTGGAGTGAGTTAAATGACTTCTGCAACCTCCTGCCCTCGACCATGCCCAGATCGAGCTGCCAGAATCGCGTCCCCTTTTTCGTCGTCCTGACTCGGATGTTCATGACCGCACACTACCCAGCCCCAAAAAGATGCCACTCTTGATTCACATCCGTTTAACGTGATTCAGGCCGTTTTGTGCCGTTTTGTGCCCTTTTCGGCCCCTTCGTCCGGTCGCCTCTCCTACGTGGAGTGGCGACCCCTACGAGAATCGAATGCGTGTCAGGGGCACGGTTTCATTGGATCGGTGCGGATAATTAACGTCTGATTAACGGCCAGCGCAAATGCTGCACTTGCCGTGGCTGATGGAGCAGTGGCCGCAGGTGCTGCAATCGGTGCAGTGGAGGCAGGTCTCGGCATAGGGCTGGCAGCGACCTGGGGGCTTCCGCTGGGTCACGGCGACCCCGGCAACAAGGGCAGAGCCGGTGAGCAGGGAGATAATGAGTGCAAGGTTCATGGTTGCAGGCTAACAAAGAATGCGCAAGATGGCCAGCATGAACTCACTCTCGACTTACTGGCTATGCCGCAGCCCCGGCATGGAGACTGAGGGACCGTTCACGATTGGCCAGCTTCGGAGGATGCACTCAGCGGGAACGATCACGGCAGATGCCCAAATCTGCCGCCATGGTGACGATGAGTGGATGGAGGCGAGTTACATGATCGAGGCTGCGGATGAAATGTCTGCGGGTGCTGCAATGGCACCAGCGCAGGTGGTGTATGTGACGCCGAGGAAAAGCCGCGCTGGCACCTATGGCTGCCTTACAGCCGTTGGCTGTGTGGTGATCTTGCTGGTGGCGCTGCGGCTGCTCGATAATGGCGGCAGTAGCATGAATGATTCTGTGAATCAGGCCAATGATCTCCAGCTAGATGTTAAGCGCTGGGTTAGGACGGAGCTGGCAGACAAGGATGCCGAACTGATGGGCATGTCTGAGCCAGTGCTGGTCAAGGGGCAGTATTACCGTATTATTAGACTGCGCGGCAAGAACGCTTTCGCTGGACCGGTGGTGAATGATTTTGTCTCGAGCTCCAGTAATGCTGGTAGCATCGCCTGGATGCAGTCGCTGAAGGAGTTCCGCACGACGGCAAAGTATGGCTCTCTAGGAGCAGATGGTGCAGCCCAAGTGGCGGGGCTGCTGAAGTTTGGCCTCGATCCATGAAAAAGGCCCGTGCTACCACGGGCCTCTGATGATGTTGGTGGGATGATTAGTCGAGTCTAACCACTCCTCTTCTGGCTCTTCCCATAGCCAGATTTTGTGTGCTGATGAGTTGTTTGATCGGGCTCGCACATGTTTTGTGGCGGCAGGGCGATCATGTTGATTGGGGTCTTGGCTGCTTTGGAAGTCGGCCCCGCATTTACGGTGTAGGGCTGAGACTTTTCGACCGTCTTGGGAGGTCGGTCTGCCTTGCTGTCATCGACGATGTGAAATGGCAGCACGAGCTGCCTTTTATCATTCCATCGCTTGATCACGGCCTTGGTGGCCGCGCGGACGATGGAGACCGGTGCCATGCCGGTGCAATTTTCTATGTCTTGGAGGCTAGCCGC
>Ga0209296_1000548_pt1 | contig 32649 bp, 29 predicted proteins | sample S_130206_EF_Meta_FD_187319 | JGI IMG/M metagenome (GOLD analysis project Ga0209296, IMG submission 187319) | Freshwater microbial communities from Lake Simoncouche, Canada to study carbon cycling - S_130206_EF_MetaG (SPAdes) (version 2) | ecosystem: Environmental > Aquatic > Freshwater > Lake ... | reverse complement strand
GCTGGATCCCTCTCGCCCTCTCGCCGCCGATCCGGCCCCGCTGGTCGCCGCCCTACTTTCAGAGAAGGTCACCTGCTCCTTCGGCTCTCCGGCCATCTGGAGCAAGGTCGCGGATCATTGCGAAGCCCACGGAAGCAAACTGCCCGACCTCCGCCGCCTCCTGATCGCTGGTGCGCCGGTCTCTGGCGAACTGCTCGCCAAACTTCGGGTCGTTGCGCCGAACTGCGTCACGCACACCCCTTACGGTGCCACGGAATGCCTGCCGGTGACGACCATTGCAGCCGATGAGCTGCTGGGCGAAGCCCGCCAACTGGCCCTCCTCGGCCAAGGCACGTGCGTCGGCCAAGCGGTCAGCGGCGTCGAGATTCGTGTGATCAAAGAGGTCAACGGACCAATTCCGACGATCGCCGAAGCGAAACTTTGCATGTCCGGCGAGCTCGGCGAGATCATCGCGACGGGGCCGAGCGTAACCCGCGAATACGATGGGCTCCCCGAAGCCACCCGCGCCGCGAAAATCGCCGACGGCGACCGCATCTGGCACCGCATGGGCGACCTAGGCGCGCTGGATAGCTCGGGCCGCTTATTCTTCTTTGGCCGACGCGTGGAAAAAGTCCGCACCCCGGAGGGCGACCTACCCACGGAGTCTATAGAGCCTGCGTTCCGCCAACACCCTCACGTTTTCCGCTGCGCGCTGATTGGAATCGGCGAAGCCCTCGACCAGACGCCCGCGATCGTCATCGAGCCACGTACCGGATATTTCCCTGAGACCGAAGCCGATCGCCTCCGCTTCATCACGGAGCTCCGGGAGCTCGCCCGCGTCAATCCGCAGGCCGACCGTGTGCGGGAGATCGTCTTCCAACGCGCCCTGCCCGTCGACGTCCGACATAACGCCAAGATCCATCGCCTCCAGCTGGCCAAGGAATGGACCAGACGCCTTGCCCGATGACCTCACCTCTCGTCCTCGTCACCGGCGGTGCCGGCTTCCTCGGTCAGGCGGTCGTCCGACGCTGCCTCGCCCGCGGCTACCGCGTGCGCGTGCTTGGCCGGTCGCCGATGACCGGCGAGCTCTCCCACCAGATAGACTTCCTCCGCGGCGATATCGCCGAACAAGCCACGGTCGATGCGGCGGTGAAAGGCTGCGCCTACGTCTTCCACGTGGCGGCCAAGGCTGGCGTCTGGGGACCGCGGGAAGACTTCCTGCGCATCAACGTCGTCGGCACCGCGAACGTCGTCGATGCCTGTAAGGCGCACGGCATCCGTGCCCTCGTCTATACCAGCACGCCGAGCGTCGTCTTCAACGGCGAGGCTTTCCGTGGCGCCAACGAATCCCTGCCCTACGGCGACAACTGGCTCTGCGCCTACGCCGAGACCAAAGCCATCGCCGAAGAAGTCGCGCTCAAGGCCGCGTCGGAGCAGCTCAAGGTCTGTGCGCTCCGCCCGCACCTGATCTGGGGCCCGGGCGACAACCACCTCTTCCCCCGCGTCCTCGCCCGCGCCCGTGCCGGCAAGCTCCGCATCGTCGGCGACGGCGAGAACCAGGTCGACGTCACGCACGTCGACACCGCGGCCGACGCCCACCTCAGCGCGCTCGATGCGCTCCTCGCCGGCCGCGCCAACGGCAAGGCCTACTTCGTGTCGCAGGGTGAGCCCGTGAAGCTCTGGGTCTTCATCAACCGCCTGCTCGTCGGCGCCGGGGAGAAACCCATCACCCGTCGCATCAGCCAACGCGCGGCCTACCGACTCGGCGCGCTGCTCGAAGGCGTCTGGACGCTCTTCCGCCTCAAAGGCGAGCCGCCCATGACCCGCTTTGTCGCCGACGTCCTCGCCAAGGACCATTGGTTCGACGTCTCCGCCGCCCAGCGCGACCTCGGCCTGAAGCCCGCCGTCGAGACCTGGACCGAACTCGACCGCCTCGCGGCGACGCTGCGGACGAAATAACGCGTTCGCTTGCCCCGGTCCGCATTAACCCCATCCCTTTTCCCATGCCCGCCGACGGACTCCAGCCTGATAAGACTTTCCATGTGACCATCCGGACTTGGTTCGACCAGACCGACGGCCTCGGCATCCTCCATCACTCGCACTACGTGCTCATGATGGAACGCGCGCAGAAGGTGATGTTCATCGCTTTGATGGGCAAAGATACCATCGACCCCGCCGTGGCGCCCGACGTCTACGTGGTGGTCCGCGATATCGACTTGCACTACTTGGTCGCCATCCGCCCGGAGTGCGACGTGAAACTGATTCTCAGCGTCCGCAAAGTCCGCGCCGCCGGCCTGACGGTAGATGTCGAGTTCCGGAGCCCGGATCACGCCATCCTTTACGCCAAGGCATCACGCACCATTTGCCGCATGGATGGCGTCTCGCATCAGCCCTCCGCCTGGAGCGATGAGTTCCGCGCGAAGCATGAAGCCCTTATCAGGGCTTAAGAGTAGATGACTGAGTCGATGGCAGATGACAGATGTCTGAATCGATAAAGACAGACGGAATAAGCTACTTTCTGACCGGGGTCATTTATAGGCGTAGCCCTCTGTCATCCGTCATCTGTCATCGATACAGCCATCTGCCCTCGATTCAGTCCTCTATTTCTTCGCTACCGCGGCACAAATCCCACACGTCTTGCCATCACACCCCCGCGCGGTGCAGTGCTCACGGCCGTAGAAGATGATGCGGAGGTGAAGCTTGTTCCAGCTGTCCTCGGGGAAGAGTCGCTTGAGGTCTTTCTCGACCTGCTCGACAGACTTGCCCGGGCTGAGCTTCCAACGCTTCGCTAGCCGGTGAATATGGGTATCCACCGGGAAGGCCGGGACGCCGAAGGCCTGCGCCATGACGACGGAGGCGGTCTTGTGGCCGACGCCCGGCAGCTCTTCAAGTTCCTCGAACGTCCGGGGCACCTGGCCGCCATGCTGCGCCATGAGCATCTTGCCTAACCCGACGAGGGCCTTGGATTTCTGAGGGGCAAGGCCGAGCTGACGGATCAACGTCAGCACCCGCGCTTCGGTCATCGCGGCCATCTTGGCCGGCGTACCGGCCTCGGCGAAGAGCGCCGGGGTGATCTCGTTGACCTTCTTGTCGGTGCACTGGGCCGAAAGCACCACCGCCACCAGCAGCGTGAAAGCGTCCGTATGGTCCAACGGAATCGGCGTCGCCGGGTAGAGCTTCGCAAGTTCCCTCCCTACGTAATCGGCACGCTCCTGCTTGGTCATAAATCGACGATGGGAGGGTCCGGACGGATGGCAACGCACCTCGGGCGGATGACTTATTCACAAGGCCTCGAATGGGTTGCCAAACCTTATGCCGAAACCGTGATTCTCTAATACCCCCACCCTCGCTTGGTGGGCGGTTGCGAGACCCGTTTCCTCCTTCAAAACCTTACCTACTTCCATGGCTCAACTGCCCTACGATCCGTCTAAAATCTCTCGCGAACTCGCCCGTCACTATATCGCGGCGACCGAGGCCGACATCCAGGCGATGTTCGCTGCCATCGGCGCCAAGGGCTTCCCGGACATGTATGCCCACATCGACGCCGGGGTGAAGTTCCCGGGCGTCCAGGATCTCCCCGATGAACTGGAGTACCAGGCCCTCGCGGACCGCATGGAGTCCCTCTCGAAGAAAAACTCCGTCAAGACCGCCTTCCTCGGCGACGGCCTCCAGGTCTATCGCACCCACGAGATCGTCGGCCACGTCTGCTCGATCCGTAACCTGACGACCTCCTACACGCCTTACCAGCCCGAGCGCTCCCAGGGGACGCTGATCACCCACTGGATCTATCAGTCCACGCTCGCCCAGCTGACCGGCTTCGAAGCCGTTAACTCCTCGCTCTACGAACGCGCCAGCGCCCTCTTCGAAGCCGCCGTCTGCACCGTCCGCATGGGCGACGCCGAAGCCAACACGGTGCTCGTCGCCGCCAACCTTCTGCCTGGTGACCTCGAAGTCCTCCGCACGCACGTCGCCGACACGTCGGTGAAACTCGAATTCCTCGCGCCCGACGATGATACCGGTCGTCTGACTGCTGCCGGCATCGCCACCGCCTCCGCCCGCCTCGGCAAGCAGCTCGCCGCCGTCATCTTCCCCCAGGTCAATGCCCTCGGATTACTCGAAGACGTCGACGCCCTAACCGACGCCTGCGCCGACGCGGGCGTGAAGTCCGTGGCGGTCATCGACCCGATGCTCATCGCCACCGGCGGCCTCAAGGCCCCCGCCCAATACGGACGTAAGGGTGCCGACATCCTTGTCGGCGAAGGTCAGCATCTCGCCATCGGGGCCAACTTCGGCGGCCCCGGCCTCGGCATCTTCGCCGTCCGCCATAACGCCGACAAGAAGAACGAGGTCCGCGAGACCCCCGGTCGCTTCGTCGGCAAGGCCAAGGACAACGCCGGTCGCGATTGCATCGTGATGGTGATGGCCACCCGCGAGCAGCATATCCGCAAAGACAAGGCCACGTCCAACATCTGCTCCAATCAGGCGTTCATCGCCACGATCGCCGGCGCCTCCATCCTCGCCCGCGGCGAAGCCGGCATGGCCGCCAGCTGTGTCGCAGGTCGTGACCAAGCCCACCGAGCCGCCGCTAAGCTACACAACATCCCGGGCCTGAAGGTATGCTACGCCAACCAGGCTTTCTGGAACGAGTTCAGCCTAATGCTCCCTGAGCCCGCCGCCGCCGTCATCGCGAAGGGACGCGCCGCCGGCCTCCATGTGGGCGTCGACATCACCGGCCGTACGCCCTGCCAATGCTCGCTGCTGAAGATCTCCTTCAGCGACCTGCAGTCCACCGCGGATACCGATAAGTTGATCGCCTTCTTCGAAGGCCTCTATGGTAAGTCCGCCGGCACGAAGACGCTCGCCGAGATTCCGGCCAAGCTGCTCCGTCAAGGCGCCGTCGGCCTGCCCTCCTTCCCGCTCGCCGAACTGAAGGCTTACTATTCGAAACTCGGCGAACTCAACGTGTCGCCCGACACCGGCTGCTTCCCGCTTGGCTCGTGCACGATGAAGTACAACCCGCACATCAACGACTGGGCCGCCGGTCTGCCGGGCTTCACTGGCCTCCACCCACAGGCGCCGACCGAGGATGCGCAGGGTTCGCTCGAACTCCTCTGGCAGACTCAGGAGTGGTTCCGTAAAATCACTGGCCTCGCCGGCCTGACCACCCAGCCCGTCGCGGGAGCCCAAGGCGAACTCGTTGGCCTCAAACTCTTCCAGGCCTACCACCGCCACCACGGCCAGCACCGCGACATCATCCTGATTCCGACCTCAGCCCACGGTACGAACTTTGCCACGGCCACCACCGCCGGCTACGCCACCAAGCGTAACCCCGACGGGTCGCCCTCGGGCATCATGCTGCTGAAATCCGCTCCGGACGGCCGCGTCGACCAGGCCGACTTCGCCGCGAAGATCGCCGAATTCGGTCCGCGTATCGCGGGCATGATGGTGACCAATCCGAACACCTCCGGCGTCTTCGAGACCGACTTCCAAAAGATGGCGTCGGAGATCCATCGCATCGGCGGCCTGGTCTACATGGATGGCGCCAACATGAACGCCATCGCGGGCTGGGTGAACCTCGGCGCCCTCGGCGTCGATGCCGTCCACAACAACCTACACAAGACCTGGACGGTCCCGCATGGCGGTGGCGGCCCCGGCGACGGTATCGTGGCGGTCTCCGAACGCCTCGTCGACTTCCTCCCGGGATTCCAGATCGCCAAGCAGGGCGACGTCTACGTGCCGGTCAAGCCGAAGCACAGCATCGGCTCCTTCCACCGCCACTGGGGAAACTTCGCCCACAAGGTGCGCGTCTACACCTACCTGCAACGCCTCGGCAAGGAAGGCGTCCGCCGGATGGCCGCGATGTCCGTCCTCTCCAGCCGCTACCTCTTCTCGAAGCTCGGCCAGTCCTTCCCGTCACTCCCCGCGGCGGCCGACGGCGTGCCGCGTATGCATGAGTTCATTATTACGCTGACGGAAGAGGACTTCAAACGCATCGAGGCCTCCGGCATCCCGCGCGCGAGCATCATCGGTCGCGTCGGTAAACTCTTCCTCGACTTCGGCTTCCACGCCCCGACGGTCGCCTTCCCCGAGGTCTTCGGCCTGATGATCGAGCCGACCGAATCCTACACGAAGGACGAGCTCGACCGCTTCGCCGAGGTCGTCCTGGCCATCGGCGACCTCATCCGTACCAACCCGGAGGTCCTGAAATCCACCCCGCGCTTCACCCCGGTGGACCGCGTCGACGAAGTCGCCGCGAACCGAAACCTCGTGCTCAGCGAACACCTCACGGCCCTCCCGCTGATCAACGAGAACCGTCTCTCGCCTGTCCTGCTCAACGCGATGCCCGTCGCCGAAATCAAGCAGCGCGTGCTCGCGACGGTCTGATCAGGCCTTCGGCAGACGGACAACGAAGACGGTGCCCTTGCCGACCTCGCTGGTCACGGCAATGGTGCCCCCGTGGGCTTCGACGGTCTGCTTGACGATTGCGAGCCCGAGGCCGGCGCCGCCGGTATGGCGGGAGCGCGAGGCGTCGACCCGACGGAAGCGCTCGAAGATATGCTCCAGGTTCTCGGGAGCGATACCGCGCCCGTTATCGGCCACGCGTAACTCCGAAAAGCCGTCGGCGACACCGGTCGTCACACTCACGGTGACGCCAGCATCGTTATGCAGGATCGCGTTGATGGAAAGATTGAGAATCACCCGACCTAGACGACCAGCATCACCCACGACAGGCGCGCCCTCGAGTTGCGGGACGAGCGTGGCGCCATGCTCGCGGGCAACGCGTCCAAGCAAGGCGACGGATTCGTCGGCAAGATCCGCGAGGTCGCAGGCGTCCTGCGCAACGGGCCGGCCGGCGTCGCCGTGGGCGAGTTCCAGCAGGGCGTCGGAGATGGATTTCATCCTTAGGGCCGACTGCTTGATGGTCTCAAGCGTGGCGCGGTATTCCTCTGGAGACCGCTCCTGACGCAAGGCGCCCTGGCTATCCGAAAGGATGACCGTCAGCGGCGTCCGTAGCTCGTGCGAGGCGTCGGCCGTAAATTGAGCCATGTGCTCGCGGGCGGCGTTCATCTTGCCGAAGGTATCGTTAAGCACCACGGCAAGACGGCCCAATTCACTCTCAGTGTCTTCGACGTCGATCTTCCGGCCGAAGTCCCCAGCGGCAATCCCTTCAGCATCCGCCGCGATGCGGTCGATAGGCTTGAGCGAGCGACCAGCCAGCACCCAGCCGATACCGCAGCCGACGAATACGACGGCGAATCCGGCAAGCGCCAGGCTCCGGGCGAGCGCGGCGAGTGTGGTATCCAGCTGCTGGGTCGGACTACCGAACATGACGAGATTACGGCCAGGTGGACGATGGAGGAGAACCCGGTGACCGGGCAAGGTGACCATGAGGTCCTGCGGACGGGCCGGGCCGTCCTCTGGCTTCGCATCGAGGCCAGCCAAAGCCTGGGTGATCAATTCAGTCTCAGTCGGCGCATTGGCGGAGCGATAGAGCGAGTGGGCCTCTAGGTCGACGACCTGTAACCAGACGCCGGTGCCGACGACCTCGGCCAAGGCCGCCTTCGCCTTGGTCGCGCGCTGCTCCGGACTGTCCGTACGCGCGACCGCCTTGCCGTTCGGACGGACGGCAGGGGCGGGATTACGCGGACCAGCGACGCCTGGGACAACCTCGTTGAGAGCGCCCATGCCGCGGGTCATCTCCTGACGAAGGCGCAGGTCCAGCCCCTGAACCAGTGCCTGCTTCTCATGGCGGTAGAACGCGACGAGGAGCACGGAAGCCGTCGCCGCGAGCAGGCCGAAATTCCAGGCCAAGATCCGCCAGCGGATGGAGTGAAAGATCATGGCTGGCCGGGCACCTTCGGGGCCACCTCGATGACGTAGCCCAATCCCCGGCGGGTCTTGATGAGGTCCGCGCCTAGCTTGCGTCGCAGGTTGCAGACGTGCACTTCCAGCAAGTTCGAAAGCGTGTCCTCGTTCTCGTCGAAGAGGTGTTCGTAGAGCTCGGCGCGCGGCACCACGGCGCCACGACGATGCGCAAGGTATTCCAGCAGTCCGTACTCCCGGCCCGTGACGGGCTCGTCCTTGCCGTCCTTGGTCACGCGACGGGCGGTCGTATCGATGACGACGCCCCCTAGGGAGATGATCGCCGCGGCCGAGCTGTGATTGCGACGCACCAAGGCACGCAGGCGGGCGAGCAGCTCCTGTTGCACGAATGGCTTAGAGACGTAGTCATCGGCGCCGAGGTCGAGGCCGGCGACGCGATCGTCGACCGAGTTACGGGCAGTGAGCATCATGACCGGAGTCCGCTTGGTGTGACGGAGGCGGCGGAGCATCTCGCGGCCGTCCATCACCGGCATGAGGTAATCGAGCACGATGGCGTCGTAGTCGCACTCCATCGCCTTATGGAGGCCTTCCTCGCCGTTGGCGGCGGCGTCGGCCGCGTAGCCTTCCTCGCGGAGCAGCTTCAGAAGGCCGTTACGCAAGGGGGCTTCGTCTTCTACGATAAGGATGCGCATCGGGAACTGGTCCTATATTCTACCCTAATCGCCCTTAATCCAAGATTAAGAAGCGGACCAACTTACTCGACCTTGATGAACCGGCCACGGGAAATCGCCGCATAGGCGCCGCAGATGATCGCCGAAGCCCCGCAGACCCAGAAAACCTGACCCGAGGTGATATGGAAAGTCTCGCGGGCGACCCATTGAACGCCGGCGGCAGCCATGATCCCGAGGAAGCTCAGGCTACTCACGCTACCCTGCACCGCGCCTTTACTCTCCGGCGAAGGACGATGCTGAATGACGGAGACGACGGGCACGATGAATAGGCCGGCGGAGAAGCCCAAGGTGGCCATACAGATGCGGAACGTGTCGGCCGTGACGCCTTCCATCCCCATCGGTACGGTGCTCAATGCCAGACCGAGGGCGCCGATTGGCACGAGGCGATATTCGATGTGGCCGCGCGAAGCGTAACCAGCGACGACGCTGCCGATACCTATACCGAGGGCCAACCACACGTTCAACATGCTGTTCTGAGTACCGGTCAGATTTAGGACGCTCTTCCCGAAGACCACCACGTTCATCATCACCAAAGCCGAGATGAAATAGAAGCCGGTGTTGCCCCAGCAGGCACGCCAGAGGTCGCGGTCCTGCTTCATGATCCGGAGCTGACGCCAGAGGTCGGTGATGGGATTGATGCGAACCGGGCAGGTCGGATCGGCGGCGGGAACGGGCGTCACTTGTCGGCTTAGCATCCAGCCGCCGAAAGCGATGACCACGAGGATTGGGCCGGCGATCCACTCCCGGCCCTTGAAGATGTCCGAGAAGATCCCGGCGGCGACCGTACCAAGGATAACGCCGAGAAAGGTCAGCAGCTCGAGGATACCGTTACCCCAGGATAACTTCTCATGGGGCAGGATTTCCGGCAGGATGCCGTACTTGGACGGAGCGAAGATGGCGCTATGGCAGCCCATCAGGAAGATGGCACCTAACTTAAGCGGCAGGCTTCCGAGCGCCAGGGCGAGTCCGGCGAATGCCATGATGCCCATCTCCGCTGCCTTCACGTACACCATCATACGCTGTTTACTATTACGATCCGCCAGCCAGCCCCCCAGCATCGCGAAGAGAATGAATGGCGCGGAGAAAACGGCCGTCACCAGGGAGACCATCCGATCCTGCTCAGCTTCCCCCGCTGACGTGGCGGCACTGGCCAAGAGCACCAGGATAATCAGCTGCTTGAGAGCGTTGTCGCTGAAGGCGTTCTGGAATTGCGTCCCCATCAGGCACCAGAAGCCACGTTGCCAGCCGGTTGCCGAGGAAACAGGGGGTGGGGCCATGACCCATCACACGTCCGGCGGAGTGGCTTTACAAACCTATTGGAGGCCCGTGCGGCCTAATCGCGCAAGGCCGCGAACAGTTCCACCGCCGATTCGGCCTTATTGAGGATATACACGTGGTATCCGGGTGCGCCGCGGGCGACCAGCCCCCTGGCCTGACGGACCGCCCAAGAGACACCGACCTTACGCTGGGCCTCCTCGTCGGGCCCGCAGGCCTCGAGTTCCCGGACCAAGGCGTCCGGGATGCGCGCCTTGCAGAACCCGCAGAAGTTGCGGGCCTGCTTCAGAGAAAGGACGGGCATGATGCCCGGCAAGATCGGCACCGTCACGCCGGCCGCACGGGCCCGGGCGACGAAACGGAAGTAGTCTTCGTTATCGAGGAAGAGCTGCGTGGTCACGAAGTCCGCGCCCGCCGCGACCTTGCCCGCGAGGAAACGGATATCCGACAGATCGTCGACGGCGTCCGGATGGCGCTCAGGGAAGCCGGCGACACCAACCGCAAAACGACCGGGCTGCTCCGCGGCAATCTGGCGGACGAGTCCCTGTGCGTGCGCGAAGCCCTCCGGATGCGCGACGAAATCCTTCTGACCCTTGGGTGGATCGCCGCGCAGGGCGAGGATCCCCGAGAAGCCGGCCTTGTCATATTCCTTGATGATGCCCGAAAGTTCGGAACGGGAATGCCCGACACAGGTCAGGTGCCCGATCAGGGGGATGCCCATCTTCACGAGCTCCGCGCCGTAGGTGATCGTAGTGTCACGGGAAGTGCCGCCAGCCCCATAAGTCAGGGAGGCGAAATCGATGCCCAGCGGCTTGAGCGTCGCGGCGACCTTGAGCATACGTGCCCCGCCCTCCGCGTCCTTGGGCGGAAAGAACTCCACCGACACCGTGGGTCGCACGGGACTGCGGAGCGCATCGATGAGCAACGGGCGGGGCATCTGAAGTATCTTCTTATCTAGATATGAAGATGTAAGTCAAGACCCTTAGCGGTCACTCGTCCCGACCTTCCTTGCCGCCGTTGGCAGGCAGTTCGCCCGGCATGGCCACATGGTAAGCCATCACCATCCAGCAGAGCATGACAGGGTAGATCAACACGATGAAGCCGAAGGAGCCGAATATGCCGAGCAGCACGCCGGCCGTCACGGACAGGACCTTGAAGACCACGAGGAAGCAGACCGGGACGATGACGAAGAGGATGGAGGCGACATAGCCGATCGAGGTCGTTCCGGAATAGATGCCGGCCGAACGCGCAAGGTCCATGCCGCAAGAGCGGCAGGCATTGCCCAGGCGGAACCATGAGGCGAGCAGGCCGCGCTTCCCGCAGTTCGGGCAATGGCAGAGGACCCCTCGGGCGATGATGTCGCCCCGGGTGATCTTCAGCTTTGGTTCGGACATCCCAACAGCGTCCGCACGGGCAAGGGGAAGACAAGCGAAGACCCGCCCTGCCCTACACCTTGAGGAAAATCTTCTGGCGCTTGAGGAACCAGAAGAGCGCCCACTTCACGGCGAAGATGCCAGTGACCATGACCAGCGCGGCGACGGCCGGAGGGAAGGCGCGGGCGAGTCCGCCGAACAAGGCCTGCGCGGTGAAGTCGAAGTTGATGAACTTCGCCGACATGTAGATGAGCACGGAGTTCATGCCGATGACGGCGAAGAAGGCTCCCAATCCGCGCAGCCAGCCACGTACGTCGATCGTCCAGTAAAACAAGGCCAGCAGGAGGCTACCCCAACCGCAGGTCCACAGGACGAACGAGCTGGTCCAGAGGTTCTTGTTCAAGGGGAACACGAAGCTCCAAAGGCCGCCGACAGCCAGTAGCGCGAGGCCGGCGATCGCCAGGCCGGCGGCTTTACGATCACCCGAGGCTTCTTCCGCGGAGCGGCGGAGCCAGAGTCCCGCCAAGATGCCGAGCAAGGCGTTGCCGATGGCCGGAATCACGGCGAGCAAGCCTTCGGGGTCATGGATACCTTTATGGAGTTTGCCGGGCAACAGCAGGCGATCGACGTAGCTGGCGAAGTTGCCTTCCATCGTCAGGTCGCCGGCGGCGAAACCAGGCGCATGGCCGAAAGACATGATCGCCCAGTAACCAAGCAGGATACCGGCGAGCCAATACCAGAGGCGCTTCGGGGTCTCGAAATTGAAAGCGAAGATGAGTTGGGCGAACATGCCCGCGAGACCGATGCGGCCGAGCACACTGCCAAGGCGCATGTTCTCGAGGCCCTTCCACTGGAGGCCGTTGTTATAGATGACTCCGAGTAGCACGAGAATCAGACCCCGCTGGATAATCTTGCGGCAGACTTCGCCGCGGGCGCCTTCCGTTAGGCGACGGGTCAGCGAATACGGCGTCGAGACACCGGCCATGAAGAGGAAGAGCGGGAAGATGAGGTCGTAAGGCAGGAAGCCGTGCCACTCGACGTGCTTCAGCTGGCTGTCGATCGCGCCGAGCCAGCCCCACTCGGTCAGTTTGAACAGCGCGAGTAAGATACCGTGCCCGCCGACAATCCAGAAGAGGTCGAAGCCGCGCAGGGCATCGAGTGAGAGCAGGCGTTCCGACTTAGGGGCAGGAGTCTCCATGGGGGTGGGGAATTTCTATCCGTACCCCGCCAGAGGTCTACCTGGAAAAGGTAGAGGGGGCACGTGGGCAAGGTGACAAGGGGACAAGGAGTTCCCCCCGTGCCCACTTGCCCACGTGCCAGCCTGCCCCCTCGCCGCTTTGCGGCGCTTACATGCGTTCAACCGGCTCAATGCCCAGGAGGCGCAGGCCGGTTTCCATGACGGCACAGGTGCGCGAGCAGAGCATGAGACGGCGGGCCTTCACGGCGGGGTCGTCCACGATGACGCTGTCGGCGGCATAGAAAGTACCGTAAGCGGCGGCGAGCTCATGCAGGTAAGTGCAGAGATGGTGCGGGCGGAGTTCTTCGAGCGCCTGATCGAGCGCAGCGGTGAACGCCAGCAGCTTGCGGGCGAGCGCGATCTCGGCCGGAGTTTCCGGATCGGTCGCGCCTTCTTCGCCCTGCCCCACGGCCAGACCGCTCTTGCGGAAGATCGAACGGACGCGGACGACGGCGTACATGAGGTACGGCGCGGTGTTGCCTTCGAAGGCCAGCAACTTATCCCACGAGAAGGTGTAATCCATCGTGCGGTTCGACGACAGGTCGGCGTAACGCATGGCGGCGACGCCGATGGCCTTGCCAATTTCTCGACGCTCCGCTTCCGGCAGTTCCGGACTCTTGCTCGTGACGGCGTCGAAGGCGCGCTGCGTGGCCTCATCGATGAGCGCCTGCAGGCGGACAGGGTCGCCGGACTTGGTCTTAATGGCCTTACCGTCCTCGCCGAGGATCGTACCGAACCAGACGTGGCGGAGACGTGGGAGCTTGCGCTCCGAGGCCTTAAACCACTTGGCGCCGGTCACGAAGAGCTGGTGGAAGTGGTCCTGCTGGCGGCCGTCGGTGACGTAGACAATCTCGTCGGCCTTGAAGTGCTCGGTACGGTAAAGGAGCGTGGCGAGGTCGGTAGAGGCGTAGTTCGAGGACCCGTCCTTCTTGCGGACGATGAACGGCATCTTGGTCTCGGCATCGCGCGAGAAGCGCGGCTCCTCGTCATGCCAGACCACGAGCGCGCCTTCGCTCTCCTCGGCCAGTTTGTACTTCGCGAGCTCGGCGTAGACTTGGTCGACCTTGTCGCGGTAAAAGGATTCGCCGAGGATGACGTCGGTCTTCAGTCCGAACTGATCGTAGATGCGCTGGCAGGCGGCGTTGGAGACCTCGACAATCTCCTTCCAGAGGGCGGTGTTCGCGGGGTCGCCAGCCTGGAGCTTCGCGAGTTCGGCGCGCGCGGCATCCATGAGTGCCGGGTCGGCCTTGGTGGCGACGCTGCCCTCTTTGTAAAGGCGTTCGAGGTCTTCGAGTGCGTTCGGGCTCTTGGCGTCCAGTTGGAAGCCCGCGCGACGGATCGCGAGGATAAGGATACCGAAGTTCGTGCCCCAATCGCCGATGTGGTTATCACGGACGAGGTCAGCTCCGCAGAACTCGATGAGGCGGGCGACGGCTTCGCCGATGACGATCGGGCGCAGGTGGCCGACGTGCATCTGCTTAGCGGTGTTGGGCGACGGATAGTCGATGACGACCTTGCGGCCGCCCATCAGGCGGGCCGCGCCGGCGCGCCACTTGGATTCGTCGCGGTACTCACGCAGCCAGGCACCAAGGGCGGCGGGCGTGAGCTTGAAATTAATGAAACCCGGACCGGCGACCTCCATCTGGACGATCTTGTCATCGAGCCCGCCTTGGGCGCGCACTGCCTCGACGAGCGCGGTCGCGAGGGCACGCGGATTGGCCTTGGCCTTCTTGGCGGCGGCAAGGATGCCGTTGGCCTGGAAGTCGGCGTGACGGGGATCCGAGGGCTTCAGCTCCGGATGGAAGTCGGCTTCGAGGCCGGGGACGGAAGCCGCCGCCTTGCGCAGCAGGGCGTCGATTTCGCGGGCAGGATTGAACCAGACGGACATGCCTCAAGCCGTAAGCCCCTACGCCCCCTCGGCAAGCGAAGAAGGCCTGCTAGGGCCAGGGCTAGGGGCTGGGCTAGAGCAGGCGACGGGATAAGCCCCGCCCCGCTCTCACTCTGGCATCACCTAGCCCTAGCCCCGGCCCTAGCCCTGAAAGCCTATTTCAGCGTCTTGAGGTAGGTGAAGAGGTCCGTGACCTGCTCGTCCGTGAAGCCGTCGAGCAGACCTTCCGGCATGAGCGAGCGTCGTAGGTATTTGGCGGACGAGACTTCGGCCTTCGGGATGCGGCGGTCGGCGCCACCAGCCTGCCGAATCACGTAAGCGGTGGCGTCTTCGGAGACGTAGAACGCCTCGATGACGTCGCCGGCCTTGAGCTTCACCTGGAAGATACGGTACGCGGCTTCGATCGCGGCGTTCGGGTCGATGATATTACGGATGACGGCTTCCATGCCCATCGCGCCGGCGCCGGAAAGATTCGGGCCGATGAGTCCGCCCTGCCCGCTGATCATGTGGCAGGACTGACAGAGAGCGACGACGGCCTTCCCTTTAGCGGAATCGCCGGCCTTGGCCGCGAGCGCGGTATAACGGGCGGTCTTCTTCTCGAGGGCCGCGAACTGCTCGCCATTGAGGAGCGGAGGCGCGTCGGTGGTACGCGCAATCTTGGCACCCTTGCCGAGTTTATCCCAAGCGGCGTCGCCACTGGCCGAAGCGAAGACGAGCGACTCCGGGAGTTTCTCGCCGGCGAAGGTGCGGGTCATATTAGTGCGGACCTCGGCGGGCTTACGCTCGACGTCCCAGATTCGGTATTCGGCAAAAGCACCCTGCGTGCCACCCGCCGGCGAAGACCAGCCAATGGTCAGGCCAGGCAGGTCGTGAGGTTGGGCCGACTTTGAAGTACCGGTGAGTTCGCCATCCTGATAGGTGCGCAGAATGCCGGCCGCGTCACGCGTCAGGGCGATGTGCGTCCAGATACCTACGGAAGTCGGCTTACCTGAGACGACGGCATCACGAATGGTGCCACCCATGTAGGCACGGAAGATACCGCCCGCGAAATTAAGGTCCAGTTTTCCGCCTCCCCCGAGGAGGCTGTCGTTGTTGTCTATCTTGCCGTCGAGACGGACCCAGGTCTCCACGGTGAAGGCTCCCTTGAGGACGATGCCGGACTTGGCGACGGCATCATTGGAACCGTCGAGGGTCAGCACGCTGCGGAACACGCCGCCGAGCTGGGTGGAGATGACCGCGAGCTCAGGACTGTCGCCCAAGGCGATGGCCAGCTTCTCGGCGACAGGCGTCTCGATATCGGCGACCGCGACGTATTTGTCAGCCAGGCCAGCGGCGATGGCCTTCGCTCCCGCCTTGGTGCCGCTGATACCGTCGAGTACGACCTTGCGGTCGTTCAGGGAAAGCGTCGGGTAGAGCTTCATTGCGAGACCCGACGCCTGCGGGGCGCGGGAGGCGACCAAAGCGCGGAGGGCGAGATTCGCTAAGTCCGCTGGCGCCGTGCCGACGAGTGCGGCGACAGCCTCAGGTTTGGTCGTGCGCAGTTGCTGAAGCCCGATCAGTGCTTCGCGACGGGAATCGTCGCGGGAGAGCAAGGCGAGCAAATCGTCTTCGAGCGTGAGGAGCTGGAACCCGCCGATCAGCTGGGCAGCCAGGGCGCGCTCGGCGACACCTTGGGCAAGCAAGGCCTTGGCGGCCTCGGCAACGACGGGGCCGACCTTGGCCGGATCGAGGTCCGTACGAGTGACAAGCAGAAGCTCGACAACTCGACTGCGGACGGAGGCGTCGGCCAGGAGTTTGCGCAGGACAGCGACGCTCGACGGCTGGTCCAAAGTCTTGGCGACCGCGAAGAGTTCATCCGGGCCGGGAGCCCGGTTCAGCTGACCGACGAGTTCAGCGATGAGCGGGGCGCCAACCTTGGGGTCGAGCGCGAGCGCGGCGAACATGCGTCCTTCGGCGGGCAGCGACTTCGCTTCCGGCGAAGCCAGGAACGCGGCAACGGCCTCGGGCTGACGCTCGAGATACATGCGGACTAGGAAGCGCTCGAAGTCGCGCTCATAGGCGACGCCGACCTTGATCGGCTTACCGCGACGGTCAGAGGCAGTGGGAGCGTCGAGAGAAGGTCCGGCAAAACGCATCATCACGCCGAGCGCAGCGGAATGCTTCACGGAAGCCTCGCCGATGGTCTTGATCGCGGCGGCACGGACTTCCGCGTCAGGGTCGGCGGAGAGCGCGGCAAGAGCGTCGAAATGGGGCGACCATGCTCCGAAGTGGCGCAAGGCGTTCACGGCTTCGCGACGGACATTGCGATTCGGGTCGGCGAGGAGACGCTCGGCGAGCGGCCCGACCTTCTGGCCGTGCTCGGCCAGGACCCAGAGGGCTTGGATGCGGCGGGCGGGCGAAGCGGCGGAATCTTCGGCGATGGCAGTCAGCGCGACGGAGGTCGCCGCTTCGGGGCGACGATCGGCGAGCGTCTGCCAGGCGAGATGCGCATCGGCGGTTACCTTGGAACCCAGGCGAGCGACAAGGTCAGCGGAAGAGAGCTTGGTATAGTCCGGCACCACCTGAGGAACGAAGCCCTTCGGCTTGATACGCCAGATGCGACCCGACTGCTTGTCGCGGTCAGGGTGGTTCCGGGCGACCTCGTTATGGCTGATGATCTTGTTATACCAGTCGATGACGTAGAGGCAGCCATCCGGACCCATCGTCATCGCGATCGGACGGAAGAACGGGTCGTCGCAGGTGACGAAATCATCAAGGTGCTCAAGGCGATAACCGGAGCCCTCGCGATGCTGGCGGACCGCGTTGACCTTCGAAGTGATCGGGTTGGCGACATACATCACGCCGTCGTAGCCCTTCGGCCAGACGCCGACATCGGAGAGGGCGAGACCGCTGAGGCCAGTGCCACCCATCTTGAAATCAGGCGCCTGGACCGGGAACGGCGGCTGGTAGGACTTAGCCAGACGGTCAGCACAGCCGGGATAAAAGGCGTATTCGTGGAACGGCATCACCGGGTAGCCGTAGTCGTTGGCCTCCTGGATGAACGCCTCGCCTTCGCCGGTCAGGACGAGACCCCAGATATTACAAGGTCCCGTCGAAGTGGGCTCGAAGACACTCCCATCGGGACGGAAGCGCGCCATGCGTGTGCTCGGAAAATCCGTCACCTCGCCCTTGGTCGAGGTGACCTTGCCGGAATTGAACGCACCCTGCGCGAGCCAGAACCAACCGAACGGTGCGCGCGTGAACTGGTGCGGGAAAAGGTGTGAATCCTGCACCCCGAAGCCCGTGAGTAGAACCTCGCGCTTGTCGGCCTTACCGGCGCCGGCGGTGTCACGAAGAAAGACAATGTCGTGGCCGTGCTGCACGATCGCGCCATCCTTATAAGGCAGCACGCCTTCGGGAATCGCGAGACCATCGACAAACGCGCGCGGCTGATGCAGGCCCGCCGCGAAGGGCTGGTCGAAGACGATGACCTTGTCTCGGGCTTTGGATTTGTAAAGCGCCTCGGCCGCGGCGGGATTCTCGTTAGCGTCGACCGGGTATTCCAGCGCGGTGCTGGACCACGCCCTACCCTGCTGATCGAAGATCAGCATGATGAACTTACCGAAGTCGGCGGACTCCTTGGCGAAGAGCTCGATTTCGAAACCTTCGGGCAGCTTGAAGAGCTTCTGCTGCTCTTCGGCGGTGCGACGCACGCCCTGCACATTGTTATAGCTCGTATCACGCTTCGCGGGCGCAGCCTTGGCGGGCTCGGCCTTCTTTTCCGTCGGCTTCACCTTATCCCAGGTCAACGCACCGGGAGTGGCCGGCAGTTCTTCAATCGTGATATCCTTTGCCTGGACCTCAGCCATACCGCCGGAGTGGATCTGGATCCCGATCTTGCCGTCAGCGGCGATGTTCGGTTCGGTTTCGAGGTAATCGAGCGCCGGGACGCCGTTGATCCAGCTGCGGATACGATTCCCTTCGGCGAGGATGCGATACTCGTTCCACTCGCCTTCTTTGACGGCGGCGAGGACCGCGGCGGCATCCCTGGATTCAGCGATGACCTTGTTGCGACGGCTCTCGTCGTAGATCTTGCCGTACCAGCCCTTGCCGTAGTCCACCTGGTAACCGCTCATCTCGGAGCTGTTCGGAACGCGCACGCTGCGCATCTGGATGCCGCTATTGACGAAGCCCGTGCCGGTCAGGCGCAGTTTGACGCGCAGGTCGAAATTCTGGTAGGACTTCTCGGTCGCGAGGAAGAAATTCTTGGGGACCTTCGTCGTAAGCGAGCCGCCGCGAATCTCACCGGCCTCGACGCGCCACCAAGCGGTGTCGCCTTCCCAGCCGGCAAGGGTCTTCCCATCGAACAGGGAAACCGGAGCGGCGTGAACGGTCAGGGCGAGGAACAGGGCCAGGAAGCAGCGCATGGGAAGAGAGGGGTGAGGAGAAGTTAGTCGCCCGATGGCCGCCCACAACCCTGCTCGTCATCCCATCTTGCAACCTGATTACCTCCAAAAGCACATCGCCTCGCACCCCACGCTTGCGTCCCCCGCCTGAACCGCCTGTTTTCTCTGCATGTCTTCGACCCATAAACTCCTCCGCGACTGCGCCGCGACCCTGATCCCCGCTGGGGACATCGTCGTACTCGAAGCAGGCACGGAAGTGCATGTCACCCAGGCCCTCGGCGGCTCGGTCACCGTCCGCACCCCGATGGGCCTCTTCCGCATCGCCCCGGCCGACATCGAGGCCCTCGGCCCGGACGCCGTCAGCGCTTATGGCAAGAAGGACGAGGCCGTCATCAGCGGGCCGGTGAATCAGGAAGCCCTCTGGGAAGCGCTTAAGGGCTGCTTCGACCCAGAGATCCCGGTGAACATCGTGGACCTCGGACTCATCTACCATCTTGAACTCTCACCCGGTGAGCGCGGCGGGCAGAAGGTCGCCGCGAAGATGACGCTGACCGCGCAAGGTTGCGGCATGGGTCCCGTCATCGCGGCCGACGCGAAGTCGAAGATGGAAGCCCTGCCCGGCGTCGAGTCCGCCGAAGTCGAGATCGTTTGGGACCCAGTCTGGAATCCGCGGATGATCTCCGAAGCCGGCCGCAAGCAGCTCGGCCTCGAGTAATGTCCACGTCCGTCCAGTCCGCGACGGCCCTCTACTTGCACGTCCCGTTCTGCGCGTCGTCCTGCGACTTCTGTTCGTTCTACCAGGAGCAACCCAAGCGCGGCGAAATCGACCGCTACCTCTCCGCGATCGAACGCGAGATGGAACTCCACCCGCCTGGCCGAGTCGAGACCGCCTTCTGGGGCGGCGGCACTCCCGGCCTGCTGCCAGCGGAAGACCTGCTGCGCCTCGGTAAGGCCATGACGAAGGCCGCCGGCCGCCCCAGCGAATGGTCGGTCGAGCTCGCGCCTTCATCAGTACGCGCCGACAAGCTCGCCGCGCTGAAGGAGATCGGCGTCACGCGCGTCTCGATGGGCGTGCAGAGCTTTGACGACACCACGCTCGATGCGCTCGGGCGCCGTCACTCGCCGAAGCAGATCATGGAAGCGTGGGAGCTCATCGAGGCCGCCGGCTTCGCTTCGCGCAACCTGGACCTGATCTTCGCGATTCCCGGGCAAGACGAAAAGCGCTGGACCGACGACCTACATCGAGCCATGTCGCTCAAGCCTGACCACCTATCGACCTATTGCCTGACCTTCGAGGAAGACACCGCGATGTTCGTGAAGCTCTCGCAGGGCAAGGTGAAGATCGACCGCGAACTCGAAGCGCACCTCTATCGACGCACCTGGGAAACCCTCGAAGATGCTGGCTACGCCCAGTATGAGACCTCGAACTTCGCCCGCGCCGGACATGCTTGCCGGCATAACCTCATTACATGGGAGATGGGGGCGTGGATCGGCTACGGTCCCTCCGCCTCGTCGCAGTGGGGCGCCCGCCGCTGGACGAACCCCTCGAACCTCGACCAGTGGATCAAGGGCATCGAAGCCAGCCAGCCCGTCCTCGAACAGATCAAGGACCTCAGCCCGGCGGACCTACTCTGCGACGCCCTCGTCTTCGGCCTGCGCCTCAACGCCGGCGTCGACCCCTTCGCGCTCGCTGCGCGCTTCGACACGCCGCCCCCCCAGGGCGTGCACAAACTCTTCGCCGACCTCGTCGAGGAAGGCCTCATGGAACTCGCCGGCACGCACTTCCGCCTGACCGGCGAAGGCCGCATGCGGGCCGACGCCGTCGGCGTCGCCGTACTCGAGAAATTCGACTGATGGAATACGCCCTCGGAGCCGCCTTCTTCTACGCCTGGTCCGTGACCTGTGCCCGCCGCAGCTCCGCTCACCACGGCCCCGACCTTGCGAATCTCGGCCGCCTCGTGGTCGCGATCGTCGTCGTCGGACTCTTCGTCGCGCTCAGCGGCAGGCATCCGTTCTGCGCTGGCTGGGGCTGGTTGATCCTCGGCGGGGTGCTTGGCCTTGGCGTCGGCGACATCGCCCTCTTCCACGCCCTACCCCGCATCGGCGTCGGCCTGACGATGCTACTCACCCAGTGCCTCGCGGCACCGTTCGCGCTCATCCTCGAATATGAAGCGCTCGGCCACTCTCCCAGCGGCACGCAGATGCTGGCCGCCCTCGTCATCCTGCTCGGTGTCGCCGTCGCGCTGGGCGCACCGGCCGAAGGCGACCCGGCAGACCGCCGCACCGGCGTCTGGCTGGGCGTGCTGTCGGCCCTCGGCCAGGCTTGCGGCGCGGTCAGCACCCCGCTGACCGTCGAAGCGTGCAAGCAAGCCGGCGAAATCATTCCCGACGGCTTTGCGCAGGCGTTCGTGCGCCTGCTCGGCGGAGTGCCCATCGTATTGCTCTTCCTGCTCTGGGCTTCGCGCAAGGAAGGCCTGCTCGCGAAGGTGCGCCGTCCCTATGACTTCGCGTCCGCTCCTGGGTGGATGCTCATGAACGGTATCTCCGGTCCGGCGCTGGGCGTGGCCTGCTATCAGTGGGCGCTCACGCGCAGCCCCGCCGCGCTCGTCCTGAGCGTGGTCGCGCTCACGCCGCTCATCGGCCTCGTGATGCAGTGGGCCGTCGAAGGCCAACGTCCCTCGTGGCGCCTCTGGCTCGGCGGCGCAATCGCCATCGGCGGAGTGATCCTGTTGCGGGGACTCTAAGCCGAGGCCGCGTCGGCCTTGCGCTCGTGCGCATCGACCACGACCGTCGTGACGAGGTCGGAGCCAACGTTCGTCATCGAGCGGGCCATGTCCAAGATTCGGTCCACGCCGAGCACGATGCCGATGCCTTCCGGCGGGATGCCGAAGGTGACCAACAGGCCGGCGATAAGCGGCAAGGAGCCGCCGGGGATACCCGCAACGGCGACGGCGCTGAGTACGGAAAGGAAGAGCAACGTCAGCTGCTGCGCGAGCGTGAGGTCGACCCCGAAGACCTGCGCGACAAAGAGCACCACGCAACCCTCATAAAGGGCCGTGCCGCTCATGTTCATGGTCGTGCCGAGCGGCAAGACGAAGCCGGCCACGCTCGGCTTGAGGCCAAGGGTGTTCTTTGAGCACTCCAGAGCGGCCGGCAGGGTCGCGTTGCTAGAGCTCGTCGAGAAGGCGGTGATTAGCACGCCGCGGATATCACGGAAGAATTCCAGCGGCTTCCGATCCGTCCAGAGACGGAGCCAGAGCGACATCGTGCCGAATAGATGGAAGAGCATGACCGCGAGGCACCCGAGAGCGAAGACCCCGAGGGCGATCAGGATATCCAGGCCGATCTTCACGATGACGCTGTAAATCATCAGCGGTACCGCATAAGGGGCGAGCTTCAGCGCGAGCTGCACGATGCCGGTCATCAGTTCGGCGACCAGGTCGAGCGCCGACAGCAGCTGTTGGCGTTTCGCTTCGGGCAATTGCGTGCCGACCACGCCGACCAGCAGTGCGAAAAGAATCAGCGGGAGGACGTCGCCGATGGTGCCGTTGGTATGGCCGACGACGGCGCCGAAGAGATTCTTAGGCATGAACATCTCAACCAGCCCAGCGAGGTCGAGCGACGGAGCGGCCGCGGAGGTCGCCACGTGCTTCTGGGCGGCACCGCCGAATTCCTGCATCAGCATCGTCTTCGCGGCGGGATCCAGGTGATCGCCGGGACGAAGGACGTTCATCATCAGCAGGCCAAGGCCCACAGCGATGGCCATGTTGAGGAAAAATAGGGCGAAGGTGCGACCGGCGAGTGGCCCAAGGCGATCGAGTCGTCCCAACTGGGCGACGCCGGCGGCAAGCGAGGCGAACACCAGCGGAATCACCACAAAGAAGAGGAGGCGCAGGAAGACCTGACCGAACGGGTCGAAGACATTCGTCGCTACCTTGCGCATGAACACCAAGGACGACGGGGAATAGTGTCCGACGCCCAGGGTGGCGAGGCCGGCGACGACGCCGAAGAGCAGCCCGTAAAGGATGCGGTTAGCGAGAGGACGATTGGTTTCGGCCATGGGGAGGGGTGGCACATTTTTAGGAGCGACCCTTATGGGATTCCACTTTAATCAACCATGACCCCGATGAAAGCCCTGCCCCTCCTGCTCATTGCCTACCTGACCCTTGGCGCCGCCGAAGTCATCCCGCCCACGCCGAAACAGACGATGCCCGTGCCTTCGGCCGAGGATGCATTAGGCTGGAAGCCAATGTTCGACGGCAAGACGCTCAAAGGTTGGACTGGCGATCCGAAATATTGGCGCTGCGAAGGAGGCGCAATCGTCGGCGAAATCACGCCTGAGACCATCGTGAAGCGAAACACCTTTATCATCTGGAACGGCACCCTCCCTGGCGACTTCGAGCTCAAGGCGGAGTACCGCATCTCGGAACGGGGCAACAGCGGCATCAACTACCATAGCGCTGACGTCGCCGGACTAACCTTCGCGCTGACCGGCCCGCAGGCGGATATCGACGGGCAGAACAAATACACTGGGCAGAACTATGAAGAGCGCGGTCGCACGTTCAACGCGCTCCGTGGCCAGATCACCCGTATCCGACCAGGACAGAAAGCTGAGGTCGTCGGCTCGGTCGGCGACCCGAAGGAGCTCGCAGCCTTCATCCGCAACGGTGACTGGAACGAATACCATCTCATCGTGAGCGGCGGCACGCAGGTACATATCCTCAACGGGCATGTCATGAGCGTGGTCATCGACGATGATGTGGCCGCTCGCCATCCCGAGGGTAAGCTAGGCGTGCAGGTGCACGTCGGCCCGCCAATGAAGGTGGAATACCGCAACCTGCGCTTCCGGCACCCCTTGAGCTCGGATAAGCCGTTGCCCTCTGGCGAAGGTCGGATGAGATAGGCCCATGAGCCGCCCCGCCCTTCTCTTGCTATCTTTGCTGGGCTTGAGCCCGGGGCTGTTCGCAGCCTCGCACGGCGGCTGGAATGAACAAAGCCCTCGAGAGGAGATCCGCCCAGCGTTCTCACGCAATGGCGACACCTTGGTCATCACGCACGACGCGCGGGAAGGACTCGACGGCTGGTATCAGCAGAAGTTCGGCGTCGTGGGCGGGGACTTCATAAAGTTCAGCGCCACGCGCAAGACCACTGGCGTCGAGAATGTCCGCCACAGCGGACTCGTGCGCATCGTCTGGACCGACGCCACCGGCAAGGCCGTGCCCGCCGCAACCCCCGGAGCCTCCGCCGAACCGGAGCATCCCATCGATGGACCAATCGACGCCCAAGGCATCTCGCTCGTCGCTGGAGTTTACCAAGTTCCGCCCAAGGCCACGCAGGCGACCATCGAGCTCCACCTGCAGCACGCGCCGAAGGGACGCGTCGAATGGAGCAATATCACGTTTGAAAAATCCGTCGCGCCCGCGTCCCGCAAGGTCCGCCTTGCGACTGTTCAATATATCCCAACAGGTAAGTCGCCTCGGCAGAATTGTGAGGAATACGCTCCAATGATCGCCGAAGCCGCCAAGCAAAAGGCCGACCTCATCGTCCTCGGCGAGACCGTGCCTTACGTACGCACGAAACTCTCGCCGGCTGAATCTGCAGAGCCGATTCCCGGACCGACCACCGACTATTTCAGCGGCCTCGCCAAACATCACTCCATCCACATCGCTGTCAGCCTCTATGAGCGCGAAGGCCACCTCGTTTACAACACCGCCGTACTCCTGAGCTCCGAAGGCAAAATCCTCGGAAAGTACCGCAAGGTCTGCCTGCCTCACGGCGAGGTCGAGAAAGGCGTCGCGCCGGGCGCCGACTATCCCGTCTTCGACACGAAGTTCGGCAAGGTTGGCCTGATGATTTGTTACGACGGCTTCTACCCCGAAGTCGCCCGGGCCCTGACCGCCAACGGTGCCGAAGTCATCGCCTGGCCGGTCTGGGGGTGCGACCCCCTGCTCGCCCGCGCCCGTGCCTGCGAGAACCGCGTCTACGTCGTGAGCAGCACCTTCACCGACCCGAAGAACGACTGGATGATTTCCGCGGTCATCGATCCCGCCGGCAAAGTCTTAGCCCAGGCGAAGGAAAGCGGCAGTATCGTCGTCTCCGAAGTCGACCTTTCGAAGCCGCTCGTCGGCCCTTACAATCTCGGCGACTTCCATGACATCGTGCAGCGCCACCGGCCGGGAGCCTCCAAATAAGCTTAGGCCGGAGCGCTCGGACGGCGGCGAATCAGCCATTCTGCGACAATCAAGTTCGGAATCCAGCAGGTCCACGAAAGCATCCAGTAGAAATCCTCGAAGCGTTGGCCCGTGGCGAAGCCGGCGCCCAGCTGCAGGCGAATCGTGACGGCGGAGAAAGTCAGCGCGAAGCTGCGGATCGCCCACGCTTGATGGTCCTGATAATCCCCTCGCTTGATCGCCAAGAGGGCGGCGATAGACGAGCCGATCCAGAGCACGGAGAGCGTCATGAAGCCAACCTGTGAAATCATGCCTCCCTGAGCGATAAAGGCCGTGAACAATCCGGAGATGCCGCCGACGAAGACGGCGAGAAAGTAGATGAAGCCTAGCCCACGATGCAGCGCCTTCCGACGGCGTAAGGCGGGGATAAACTGCCACGGACCGAGGGCTAGAGCGACCAGCGAAGCCGCGACATGGATGAGGATGCGCCAGGGGTAAGCCGCATAGGCGGCCTTCATCGCAGGGTGCACCGTCTGGCCCGGCGTGAGGAAAGCGTAGCCGACAATCGCGTAGACGGCGACGGCGACGGAGCAGACCAGCGTCAGCCAAAACGCGCCTCTAAGCATGGCGACCCAACTCTCCAACAATCGCATCCCACAAGGCGATGCGTGCTTCGATGGCAGCGACGGAAGCGTCGGCGGCTTCGGCCCACTTACGATCTTCGTCGCCGCAGAGTAGCTCGACCATGCGGAGCGAGATGGCGCCGTGATGGCCACCATCGACCTCAATGTGGCGCTCGAGGTAATAACGGAAGGTATCGAGCTTACCCGGGTATTCACGACTGAGACGCGTGACGAGCTCGGTGAACATGTCAGGGATTAGGTCCTCACGACCGAAGGTGAAGGCCGCGGCGACCTCGTGCGACTTGCCGTTGGCCGCCAAGGCAAAGGTCGCACCGGAGAAAGCGGCGGCGCCGGACGAGACACCGGCAGACACGAGAGCGGCGGCGGTGGAACCGCCTGCGCGAACGGAGGCCAAGGCCTTCTCGACCGCGGAGGTATCGGCGCCGGCCTCACGCATGGCTCGGAGATACAGGTCGAAGTGCGCGATGCGTCCACCGTGCGGGTCGACGTCGGATTCCTCGCCGCAGACGATCTCGTTAATCAGGAAGCGAACTTCCGCGTCGCCGACGGGCACCCAAGGGACCGTCACGCACGTCAGGTCACGCTGGAGGCGCTTCAGGAGCGACATGAAATCCCAGACTGCGAAGACGTGCGAGCCCATGAACACCCGGACGTCGTCAAGCGAAGCCATCCGCGCGTACAATGGATGCGCAAGCAGCCGCTGTCGGGCAGGCGCGATGCGGGCGCGGATGGCGTTGAGGCGGCTCATGCACATGAAGTTAACGATTTCAGCGCAAAAGCAAGCAGGGGGATTCACTCATGTTTTTCGCATTCCCTTCCGCCGGCGTCGTGTTAATTTTCCGACATGGGAGCCTCGCCGAGCGTAGAGAAAATCCTGGCCGAAAACCTTTCTCCTACGGAGCAGTGGGAGTATAAGTTTTTCAAGCCCTTGGTATGGGGCGCCTCGCTTTCTTACGTGGTCCTTTCGGTCTTCATCATATTTTTCTGCAACAAGGAATATTTCTGGTTCTTGCTCCTCCCATGGATACCCGTCAGCTCCCTCTTGTGCGGCCTAGCGATCAGACGCCTGTGCGACCGACACCATGCCATCGCCAGGAAAGCCCTGGCCAACCTGAAAGCCAAGCACGCGACAGAAGCCGGAATGACTCCTACTTCGCCCGCTTGATCTGCCTCAGCGCTTCGTAAGTGGCGATCCCGCAGGCGGTCGAAAGGTTCAGCGAACGGGTCTTATCATTGAAGTGAGGGATCTTCACTTCGCGATCCGGACCGAACCACGCGTGAATCTCGTCGGGCGTGCCGGAGCCTTCGTTGCCGAAGACGAGACCGTCGCCTTCCTGGAACTCCGCATCCCAGAGGCCTCGCGTCGTCTTGGTCGTGAAAAGCCAGAGGCGTTCAGGGCGGCCGGGCGAGGCGAGGAAAGCCTCCCAGTTGTCGTGATGACGGACATCGAGTTCGTGCCAGTAATCCATACCCGCGCGGCGGAGCTTGGCGTCATCGATCTTGAAGCCCAGCGGGTGGACGAGGTGCAGCACGCAACCCGTCACGGCGCACATGCGACCCACGTTGCCGGTGTTCGGCGGGATCTCCGGGCGGAGCAGGACGAGATGGAGCGGAGGCTTCACTTCCGTCGGCTCATCGCGCGCGAGATCTCGCGCTTGGCTTCGCGTTCCTTGATGTCCTGGCGCTTGTCATGCATCTTCTTACCCTTACCCACGGCGAGGAGGCACTTCGCTAGGCCGTGCTTGAAGTAAATTTTCAGCGGAATAATCGCGTGGCCGCCGGACTGGATTTCCGCGGCGATCTTCTCGATTTCGGCCTCCTTTAGCAGCAGCTGACGGGTGCGATAGGAAGCGTGATTGTTGAGGTTACCGAAATCATACTCCGCGATATGCGCGTGGTAGAGCATGACGCCCTTCGGGCTAATCTTGATGAACGCATCGGCGATGTTGGCCCGACCGGCGCGAAGGGATTTCACCTCGGTACCACGCAGGACGATTCCGGCCTCGAAGGTCGGGCCGATGAAATAGTCACGTCCCGCCTTCGGGTTATTAACCTCGGGAAGAACATGCTCTCGGCGGGCGGCCATCGGATGACGAAAGGGCTACTCGCCGGCGAGCCGGCTGTGGCGGGTGACTGCCTTAGGCAGGCAGACGATCCTCAGGACGGAACTCCCAAGAGATACGACCTTCGATGACTTCGCGCAGGGCGATGTCTTCGGGGGAAAGCTTTTCGAACACGTCACCCAGGGTGTGGTTATACTTGGGGGGCTGGACGGAGTAGTCGGCCGTGCTGCGAAGCTGCTTCACGCGCTTGGAAATCACATTGATGAGAATGTTCGCATCAGGGATGACTTTACGGGCATCTTGGAGGTAATCGTCGCGCATGGTAGGTTTTCCGACTAAGGAACCTCTGAACCTAGGGTAGCACCCCCCTCTGGCAAGCGATTTTTGGGGCCTAAAAATGCCTTTGCCCTGAGAAAACAGGGGGGTAAGGTGCCCACAGATGTCCAATCCTAAGCCTTACGGCCAATCCATGAAGTCCAAAGGCGGGCCTGCCCGCCTCTTCAACGCCCTGCGCTACACCTGGGATGGCCTGCGGGCGGCGGCCAAGCACGAGGAAGCTTTCAAACAGGAGCTCATGGTGGTGGTACCGCTTTCGATTATCGCTTGGTTCGTCCCGGTCAGCTTCCTCGAGAAGGCCCTACTCTTCTCTTGCCTGCAGCTAATCCTGATCGTCGAGCTCATCAACTCGGCCATCGAAGCCAATACCGACCATATTTCAATGGAGCGTCACCCTTTAGCTAAGCGGGCCAAGGACATGGGCAGCGCGGCGGTCTTCCTGACCATCGTCATCGCCCTGGCCATCTGGGGCACGGTGCTCTGGCAGAAGTTCGGCCCCAAGTAATCCGGACACAAAAAACCCGCCGTTGGACGGCGGGTTTTTGTTGGGGTCGTGAGACCGAGGCTTAGCCCTTGGTGACAAGGCCGGCCTTGATGGCCTTGACCGAGACCCACTGGCGCTTCACCGAGCCGTTAGGCTGGACGACGCGGATGCGCTGGACGTTCGGCTTGAACGTGCGCTTGGTCTGCTTCACGAGCTGGAAGCCGATACCGCCGCTCTTCTTGGACTGACCGCGGTGAATGATTCGGCGGCCCTTGACGGGGCGCTTGCCGGTGACGCTGCAGATACGGGACATAGTGTTCGGGCTCCTTTTGGAAAGTCGGAGCAAAGGAGTGCCGAGGCCGTTGGCAAGCGGTAATTACCCCTTAAGTCCGCTTCAAAGCCCGGTCGAGACCCTGAAGGCCAGCCGAAAGGGCATCGGGCGGGGTCAAAAGGCTTAAAACGACGCTCGGGACGGTCGCTGGCATGCCATAGAAATAACCAGGGTGAGCCCAGACGCCTTCGCTCAGGGCGTTCATCAGGAAGCGGTCCTCATGGACGCCGGGTGGTAAGGTCAGGATGGCCGTCCAACCGGCCGGACGAGGCAGGACCGTGCAACCGGAAGCCGTCGAGGTTGCCCAGGCGCGAAGGGCGAGCTCCCCTTGGGCGACGCGGGTACGGACGAGGGCGCGGAGCGGCTCGGCGCGACGCAGGAGATCCGGCAAGGCGAGCTGAGCCGGGGTGTTCACGGACAGGAAGGCATCGGCGATGTGCTCGAGACGGCGGCAGGCTTCGAGCGTCGAAGAGGCCGGGCCGGCGACAACGATCCAGCCGAGCTTCAACTGCGGCGCAAGCGCGACCTTGGAAAGGCCGCTGAGGACGAACGTCATCACGTTGGCTTCGCCAGCCCAGGTGCCGGGCGAGGCGACGCCTTCGGCGGGATAATCGAGGAAGACTTCGTCACACACGATCGCCAGGCCGTGCTTCAGCGCGAAGCCGCGCAGCACATCGCGGTCGCGACGGCCGACGAACGCGCCGGTCGGATTGGAAGGATTGATGCAGAGGACGGCGCGGGTCTGGCGATTGACGCTGAGCGTAGCGGCGTCGATGACCCATTCGCCAGCGAGCTGGACGAGTTGATAAGGGCGCAGCGTCACGCCTTCGAGCGCGGCGATGACTTCGAGTAAAGGATACGAAGGCGCAGGCACGAGCACTTCGTCGCCGGGATTACAGAGCAGCTTGAAGATCCAGGAATAGGCCTCGCTCGTGCTGGCAGTGAGGAAGAGCTGGTCGACTGGCACCCGGGCGCCACGCGAAGAGTAGTAATCCGAAATCGCCGTGCGAGCCGAAGCCAGGCCGAGCGGATTCGGATCCTGGCGCTGGATGCCGTCGCGACGGAGCAGCGGGCCGAGGTCGGTCGCGGACCAGGCGAAACCTGCGTTGGCCGGATTGGAATCGGCGAGGTCGAGCACCGGCTGCCCGGCGGCGAGGCGCTTCGCCTTGGCCTTGCTCAAGGCATTGGTCGTGTCGGCGAAAGAGAGTCTCGTACTAAACATGGGCGGGAGAGTCGGCAACAGGGAGGGACAAGCGAGGCAAAAGGCGGCCGGGGACCAACGCAGCGGCTCAATTACGGGTTGAAGTCGGTTTCTCCTCCTTCAAGGGTAGCGACATGTCCCAGCAAGTCCTGAAGCCTCGCGTCCGCGGGTTCATCTGCATCACCTCTCACCCCGAAGGCTGCGCCGCGGCGGTCCGCGAGCAGATCGCTTACGTGAAGTCCCGTAAGCCCATTCAGGGCGGCCCTAAGTCGGTCCTGGTGATTGGCGCTTCCACGGGCTACGGCCTCTCTTCTCGTATCTCCGCCGCCTTCGGTTCCGGCGCCGCCACGCTCGGCGTGTTCTTCGAACGCAACGGCGAAGGCGACAAGCCCGGTTCGCCTGGCTGGTATAACACCACCGGCTTCCACGCCGAAGCGAAGAAGGCTGGCCTCAAGGCCGTCTCGATCAACGGCGACGCTTTCTCGGCCGAGCTCAAGGCCCAGGTCATCGAAGCGATCAAGTCGAAGATGCCGGGCGGCAAGATCGACCTCGTCGTCTACTCCCTCGCCTCCCCTCGCCGCACCGCTCCGGACGGCGTGACCTACAAGTCCGTCCTCAAGCCGACCGGCGCCCCTTTCCACGCCAAGAACCTCGACACCGACAAGAAGGTCGTGAACGAAGTCACCCTCGAGACTGCTTCGGCCGACGACATCGCGCAGACGGTCAAGGTCATGGGCGGCGAAGACTGGGAAATCTGGATGAACGCCCTCGACGGCGCTGGTGTTCTCAAGGAAGGCTGCCAGACCGTCGCCTACTCCTACATCGGACCGCAGGTAACCTGGCCAATCTACAAGGACGGCACCATCGGCAAGGCGAAGGAAGACCTCGAGCGCGCCGGTCGTAAGATCGACGACTTAATGAAGCTCCACCGCGGCCGCGCCTTCGTGTCCGTCAACAAGGCCGTCGTCACGCAGGCCAGCTCCGCCATCCCCGTCGTCCCCCTCTACGTCTCTCTGCTCTTCAAAATCATGAAGGCCAAGGGCACACACGAAGGCTGCATCGAGCAGATCCAGCGCCTCTTCGAGAAGCAGATGTACAATGGCAACGCCCTCGACTTCGACGAGAACGGCCGCGTTCGCATCGATGACTTGGAAATGGCGCCCGACGTCCAGAAGGCCGTCTTCGACGCCTGGCCGCATGTCACGACCGAGACCTTCGACGCACATGCCGACTTCGCCGGCTACCAGACCGACTTCATGAAGAATTTCGGCTTCGGCCTTGCCGGCATCGATTACGAAGCCCCGACCGAAGTCGAACGCCCCATCGAGGACGCTTAAGTGGCCAAGGTCTTTTCCATCGCGAACCAAAAGGGCGGCGTCGGCAAGACGACCACCACCGTGAACCTCGGCGCTGGCCTCGCGCGCCTCGGCATCCCGACCCTCATCGTCGACCTCGATGCCCAGGCCAACGCGACCAGCGCGCTCGGCATCGAGAAGACGGAAGGCAAATCCCTCTACAAGGTCTTGCACGGAGAAGCCAAGGCCGCCGACATGATCGTCGCGACCACCACCGAGAAGCTCGACCTAATCCCGTCCGAAGTCGACCTCGCCGCCGTCGAATCCGAACTCGCCCAGGCGGAGAACTACCTCGGCCGCCTGCGCGAAGCCCTCGCGCCGGTCATCGCCTCCGGCAAGTATAAGGCCATCCTCATCGATTGCCCGCCCGCACTCGGCATGCTCTCGATGAACGCGCTCGGCGCGTCGGACCACCTCATCGTCACCCTGCAGACCGAATACCTCGCGATGGAAGGCCTCGGCCAGATCCTCGGCGTGGTCGATCAGCTCAAGGCCGCGGGCGCGACCGACAAACTCACCGTCGGCGCGATCGTGATGACGATGTACGACGTGCGCACGAAGCTCTCCCGCCAGGTCGTCGAAGAAGTGAAGACCCACTTCCCTGCCCTGGTGATGAGTTCGATGATTCCGCGCACGATTCGCCTGTCGGAATGCCCGAGCCACGGCCAGACGATCTTCCAGTACGACATCCACTCCCCTGGCTCCGTCGCTTACGACGCGCTCGCCAAGGAGTTCGCCAAGCGCTTCGGCCTGAAGTGAGCGGCGCCGGCCAGCCGCGCGTCCTCCGCGTGCGGAGTTTCGAGGAGCTCAGGGCCACGCGCTTCGCCGATGGCATCAACGCCCTCTACTGGGAACGCACGCTGCCCGGCGATTACGCCGAGGTCATCGCGAAGCTCGGCCCCGGCGAAGGCATCGTGCCGCTCGAGGATGAGCGCATCCGCGCGCTCGACCTGACGCCGGCCGGTCACCTTGCCGCCGAGGCCATGCTCGCGGATCAGCAACTCCTCCGTGACCACGATCTCGCCCCGTCGCTCAACTGCGTCTACGACTGCGTGCGCGACCCGGGTGCCGGCACGGTGCCGACCGACGTCACCTCGTTCCACGTCGACAGCGCACCCGTCGAGGTCGACACCTGGCTCTGCACTTACCACGGAGCCTGCAGCGAAGGCCTGCGTAACGAAGACGCGCTCCTGAAGGTCGAGATTCCCGAGATCCGCGCGGTACTACTCAAGGAATACGGCGGTACGGACGATGCGGACTTCGCGGAGTTCCTGCACGAGCACAGCTTCGACTCGCACTACGCGCCCAAGCCCGGTGCGACGCCCTACCCCTTCGGCACCTTCACGCTCTGGCGGATCGCCACGCGCTGGCCC
>Ga0209296_1000545_pt1 | contig 32759 bp, 50 predicted proteins | sample S_130206_EF_Meta_FD_187319 | JGI IMG/M metagenome (GOLD analysis project Ga0209296, IMG submission 187319) | Freshwater microbial communities from Lake Simoncouche, Canada to study carbon cycling - S_130206_EF_MetaG (SPAdes) (version 2) | ecosystem: Environmental > Aquatic > Freshwater > Lake ... | reverse complement strand
CTGGCAAAACAATATCTTGAGTCTGCACAAAAGAAAGCAGGCGAAGATAAGAAAGCACTTGGCGTGGTAGTTAAGAACTACAAACTTAATCCTGAAAATGTCTTTGGCCCAGAGGTAACTGGTGGTGGTGGTCGTGGCGTAGTAAATCCTCCAGTTCCGTCACCAAATAGTGTGATAGTTAACGGTCAGACTTTCAATCGTCCTGCAAACTTCACCGATGCTCAGTGGGGCGCATACAAACAATCTATGGGGGTGCAATGAGTCCGGAAGAATGGCTGGCATCCCAGACTAAGCAGGCTACGCAAGCAGTGCCTGCGACTGCGGCCCCCATGTCGCCTGAACAATGGGCGGCATCACAGCGAAAGCCTATGGGATTTTTCGAAGGACTGGCAGAACAAGTAACTGGCCGACAACGCGCAACACCAGAGACTCAAGCCCTGCCGGAATGGGTAAATATGCCAGAACTCAATCAATTGAGCGTGGCCGGTTTTAAAACCGCACTCGGCACGCTGATGAGCGCCCCCGAGGAAACGGTACAAGTTTTGCAGGCTAACTTCCCTGGCGTTCAAGTTCGTAAGGACGCAAAAGGTAATTACCTAATGCGTTCGTCCCTTGACCAAAAAGAGTATGCAATAACACCAGGATTAACGTTTGGCGATATTCCTCGCGTTGGTTCAGCACTTGCGGCATTTACACCGGCAGGCCGAGCAGTTACGATTCCTGGAGCTATAGCCGGTGCAGGCGCAACGCAGGCAGTCATTGAAGCAAGCCAAGCCGCAACTGGTGGTGAATTCAACGCTAAAGAAGTTGCACTGGCGGCAGCTACAGGCCCAGCAGGACAGATTTTGCAGCGCGTAGTCCCTCCGGCTGTCCAAGCAGTCAAACGCATGACAGGCCCAGGACGCGCACCAACGCCACCATCAGCGCCAGGCGCATCTATGGGCACAGCAATGGCCCCTGAAGCACCTCCTACAATGGCAATGCCAGAGGTTGCACCAGAGATTCCAGTAGTACCGGCAGCACCAGTTGTTCCACCAGTTACTGCGGTGGCCGAAGAGGAAGTTGGAAAGCTGGTAAAGCAAGCAGCAGGCACAGGCTTTGGCTCGGCTGGCGCACGTGACCGGCTGGCCGATCTTGCTCAAGTAAATATAGCGGCCAAAGAAGCAGCAGACCGGCTAGGCATTCAATTGCCTGCTGATGTCTTTAGCGACAATCCACAAGTCCGCGCAGCCGCTGGCCTAACACGTTCTGTTGCTGGTGGTGAACCTGAAGCCGCATGGCGTAACACCGTCACTCAGGCAGTGGATAAGGCAGATGATGTAATTAAGCAATTCGATGCAACCTTTGTTGAAGGTGCAGTTGCACCAGGCGTAGTATCGCAAAAGATTAAAGACTCGCTGACAAAGACACGTTCAGACCTAAATACGGCGGCAGGCAAAGTTTACGATGATGTTGACGCAGTAGTGCCAAAAACATCCGTTGTTGATCTGCCAAAGCTAAAAGCAACGCTTGATGCTATCAAGGCAGAAGTCACTGAAGAAGGTATGTCCGCAGCCGAGAAAAAATTGGTAAAAATGATTGAGCGCGGAGATGTTACATATGGACTACTTAAGCGCGAAAAATCATTAATTGGAAATGCCATTAATAAGGTAGAGTCTCCATATAGCAGCATGGCTGAAGGCGACTTAAAACGCCTTTATGCAGCATTGGCTGATGACCAACTTACAAACGTAGGAAACATTGGCGGCGAGGAACTACGCCAACAGTTGCGTGCAGCTAACCTTCTTTACGCCAAAGAGCGTGCATTAGGTAATCGCATTGTGAATGCGTTTGGTCAGGACATCGAGGGCAGCGTAGCCAATAAGATGCGCACAGCCATTACAGGTGCGGCCAAGGGCGATGCTGGCGAGTTCAATCGCCTGTTAAAGACTGTCCCAGAGGATTTGCGTAAAGAAACAATAGCCACTGCACTGGCATCCGTCACGCGCTCTGCTAGAGGCGCTGAAAAGGGTGGATTCGGATTCTCTGAGTTTGCAACCATTTATCCACAACTTCGTGCCAATCCACCAGTTTATAAAACCATTGTGGACACGCTTGGTAAAGAGTCTGCGGATGTGCTGCGCGACCTGTATGTGGTTTCTAAGCGCGTTACAGAGGCAAGGGCAAATGTGCTGACCACCGGCAAGGCAAATCAAGCATTGCTGCAAGGTATGCAGGCCGAAAGCCTAATTGGTAAAGTTATGGAAAGCACACTGTCCAAGGGCGCATTAACTGGCGCAGCGGCAATGGGTGGCCCTATTGCAGCCGCAGCAACATCAATAATCACCGGAGCTATGACCCAAGGAAACAAGGATTCACTAAAAGCAGCAGGGAAACTTTTTGCTGATGAAGGATTCCAAAAACTTGCAATTGAAGCTGCGACCAAGGGAACACCAAGCGAAGCTAGTATCCGTCAAGCAGCCATGTCACAATCCTTTCAGAATTTTGCAGACGCAGTTAAACTGCCGAAAGCGTTGGATGCAAGAATTCAATGGTTGCAGGCAGCAACCCAAGCCGAGCGCCAATTCGACCAGGAGAACCAATAAATGTCCGCACTCTCGATTCAAGTCCCATTCCCAGTCTTTCAAGACCGTGATGGACAGCCTCTGGATAATGGTTATGTCTGGATTGGTACTGCTAACCTAAACCCTCAAACAAACCCTGTAGCGACCTTCTATGACGCTGCGCTGACCATTCCAGCAGTGCAACCATTACGCACACTCAATGGCTTTATCTCACGCGCTGGAACACCGGCTCAGGTCTACGTTGACGGTGTGAACTTCAGCATCTTGGTGCAGGACAGCAAAGGCACGATGGTTTACAACTTTCCAGACGGTACTGGTATCAGTCCAAACGCCTCGGGAATAATTTATGACCCTGCTGGCACTGGTGCTGTACCAACTACCGTTCAAGCCAAATTGCGCGAAACAGTAAGCGTAATGGACTTCGGCGCAACAGGTAATGGATTAACTGATGACCGAGCCGCAATTGCGGCGGCTGTTGCTGCTTGTCGCGGTAAAAATCTATATTTTCCAAAAGGCCAATATCTTATTAATACGGATGGTGGTTCTATAACGTTGGAAGATATTACTTTAACTGGAGAAATGGTACTTGATGGTGCATCAACAGTTATTGACCAAGGCGCGGTACTTAGATTTACAGGAACAGCAAATAGTGCTTTTCGTATACGCCGTGGCGTAACATTAGATGGTCTTGGATTTTATTACCCAAATCAAACCGATAGCGCAACACCTACGGTTTACCCACCAACGCTAGATTTTGACTTTAGTAACGGGCCGGTTCAATTCGTATATATTCAAAACAATGTTGTATACAACGCATATCGTTTTATAAATATGACTAGCGCCAACGGTGATGTTGGTCATGTTTGGGTTACAAATAACACAATATATGCAATTCTTACGTGTTTTGAAATTTCTCGAAACGTAGAAATTATAAAAATATTAGGTAATTCTTTTACCTTTGGGCATTGGTTGCCAGCAACTGAAGCCGGTTGCCGTGGATTTACTAGGGCAAATGGGTCAGTACTAGTTATTCCTTATACTGATGGCTTTGAATTTTGCGATAATTTAATTTATGGATATTTGTACGGCCTTTATTTTCCTACAACAAACGTATGTCAATTAATTAACATAAATAGCAATTTGTTTGACCAAGTTCGCTACCCAATTAACGCGCTTGGTACGGGAAATATAAGCGGAGTTCAAATAACAGGGAATTCGTTCGTAGCGTTTAACAGCCAAAATACCGCGCTTCAAGGTAACGCAGTACGAATAACTACATCTGGAAGTTTAGTAACTGAAACATTAACTTTTAGCGGAAATACGTTTTCAACAACTACGGAAGATCATGTTATTGTAAGCGGCACTGCGGGTCGTAGCTTAACATTTTCTTCTAATTCGTTTGTAAATTGGGCAGCATTTAAATCATCCGGTACTTATGCCGCGCTAAACGTTAGCGGGGCTAATACATCTTTTGTTGTAGTCGGCAATCAAATTGTTTCGTCAAACAACTTTTCAACTGGCGTATTAGGTTCTTGTTCCGTGCTAACTTTAGTCGGGAACACAATAGGCCAATGCCAATCAGCTATAACTGCTGCGTATAATTTTTGTGTATCCGTAGGAAACCAATCATATTCAACAGTTAGCTCTGTGTCCGACACTATTGCCGCTACAAAGCTATATTCAGTTGGAAATTATTGGGATAAAGCAAGCGGTGGTACAACTAGAACCGCGCTTCTTGTCCGCAAAAATGCGTCCCAAACCACTTCTGGAACTACTCCGTTAACACAAAATTTTGCAACAACATCGTTTGACAAAGGGTCAAATTTTTCTGTAGATACATTTACCGCGCCGCAAGCAGGGAGGTATGCTTTTGATTTTGCAATACTTCACGATGCTAGCGGCACTGCTGGAGATCGTTTTTCTTTTGTGTTAACTGCAAGTTCGGGACAAGTGTTATCAGTAAGCTATAAAATGATTGCTGATTTAAACTCTATATCAAATAGCGGAGTGTTGGAACTAGCCGCAAGTGCGACAGTAACGCTTGTAATTACTAGAGTTTCTGGAACTGGAACGTTAACCACTGTTAATGACGGAAATTACAATTATTTTTGCGCTAGGCTAGTTGAGTAATTTTTATAATGGCTAATACCAAAATATCGGCTTTAACTTCTTCTACCACGCCTTTGGCGGGGACGGAAGTTTTGCCGATTGTGCAGTCAAGTGCCACAGTAAAAGTAGCGGTTTCCGATTTAACGGCTGGACGTTCAGTAAGTATGTCTGCGGCTACTATTTCATCGGGTAATTTAACGTTTAGTTCTACCGCACAACGTATTACTGGTGATTTTAATAACGGCACAATAGCAAATCGTGTGGCTTTTCAAACAAGCACCGCTAATTCTGTAACAGTTCTTACAGTTATTCCAAACGGAAGTTCAAGTTCTTCCGCTTTATCTTTGGAGGGTGATAGCACTGTTGTAAACGGTACAACCCTACAATTTACGAATAATGTTGCTAGTGCAGGAACAGAGTCACGCATTACCGCTGGCATTCGCGGTGCTGGCGCGTATTTACCAATAACAACTTATGTTGGTGGTTTTGAAAATACTAGACAACCAACCTCGGGTGGTCTTACTATTTCTGCCGCTGCTGGTCTTGGCTACGGTACAGGCTCAGGTGGTACGGTTACGCAAGCAACAAGCAAATCAACTGGCGTAACGTTGAATAAGCCTACTGGTCAGATTACGATGAACAACGCAGCTTTGTTACCAGCTACTAGCGTTATTTTTCTTTTAAGCAACTCATTGCTTGCAGCCGCAGATTCAATAATAGTGCAACCTAACTATGGTGCTAATTCGCAAGGTTATACGGCTGAAGTTACTTTTGTAGGTGCTGGAGGTGCATATATCCGAGTAACAAATATATCTGTTGGTTCGTTATCTGAAGCAGTAACACTTTCATTTGCAATCATCAAAGGGGCAACAGCATGATTTATTTAGCCGCAATATGCCACGACATTAAATCTAACACTTTAGAGGCTACATGGCTAGAAAAAACGGAAACGGAACTAAAGCGCGTAAAGTGCCAAAATTACAGCGCGGATCAAAAAAAAGAATTTCTTGCCGCTTGCGGTGCAGACGGCCAAAAATATACCGATTTGGCGGGATGGTAAAAATTCCAGCATAATGCTAAAAATTTTTTTAAGGAAAAAATTATGTCTACTAATTCACAAATTGCATTTGCACCTCTTGGCGAGACCGTAGTAGTTGCTGCGACAACTAGTGCACCTACTGGCGTTCAGGCGCTTGTTAGCGGTCGGTTAGACGCACAGGGTACGGGTCAGTACAGAATCACTAATGCAAGCGCATTAACAGTGTTTCTTGGCGTTGGAACGACTGCGGCATTGGCTACGGCAAACGCTGTTGCGCCAACCGCAGGAGACCCAAGTCCAGCGATTGTGCTACTAGCAAATACAACAGCAATTCTGCGCTTTGCACGTACATCGTATTTCAGCGGTCTTGCATCGTCATCGGCTACTGTCTACATTGTGCAGGGCGAAGGCCTCTAATGGAACAGCAAACCATCAATCTCATTCTTGGCGGCTGCATGGGTGTAGCAGGATGGTTTGCGCGTGAGTTGTGGACAGCGGTGCAAGACCTTAAAAACGACTTGTCCAAGCTGCCAACAATTTACGTTGCCCGTCAAGATTACAAAGACGATATGCGTGAGATTAAAGAGATGCTAAGCAAGATTTTTGACCGTTTAGATAATAAGGCAGATAAAATTTAATCACTGGCATACTTAGGCGAAAGCCAAGGACGCAAAGCCACCGGACTAAAGCGCAAGCAATGTCAGCGGGGTTGCTAAATTCATAAGGATGAATATGGTATACCTTGCATTGCGAAAAACAGATAGCCAAGGCTTTTTAAAAGGTTTATTTTCAAAATACACACGATGGAGATTAAAAACCATTTACCCGCATTGCGGTATTGTTGTTGGTGGGCGTTTGTGTCATTCAACTTTTCAAAACAATTTGCATTGGTCAGAATTTAATATTGATGAATTTGATTTATTTGAAATAGATGTTTCTGAAACAATTATTTATGAGCGTTTTGATCTGGTTAAAACAGAAAAATATGACTGGCTTGGCTTGTTGTCGTTTTTGTTCCCGTTTAAATTAGGGGATAAAAATTGGCTGTACTGTTACGAATGGGCTTGGTTTGCTTTAACAGGCAATTTGCCAGAGCAAAAAATTACGCCAGAAATATTATTGGTGCAATCATGGCAGAAAAAATAAACCCTTGGACTTGGTTTGTAGAAAAAATTTTGCCGCCTTTATTTGTAGCAATGGCGGTAGCGGTAGGCTCTGCTTCGGCGCTAATTTGGAAAAATGTAAATGATTTGTCTATATCGGTTTCGGTTCAAGAACGAGAAATCCAACTGTTAAAAGTTGGGTTAAAAGAACTGCAATTGCAATCGGTTAGTAGGTCTGAATTATTGGAAACAATGAAACGGGTAGAACAACAGTTAGAAATTATGATGCTTCGCAGTAAATTAACCGGCACAATTGAGGTACGTTAATATGATTGAATTACTCGGCGGCGGTATCTTTGGCTCCCTGCTTGGAGGCTTATTCCGGCTTGCTCCAGAAGTCCTTAAATGGCTTGACAAGAAAAACGAGCGCACGCATGAACTGCAAATGTTTACCCAGCAGTGCCAGCTTGAAACCCTGCGCGGTAATCAAAAACTAGCAGAAATCGGGGCACAGCATGGCGCTGCGGTAGACGCTGGAGTTATGGATGCATTCAACAGCGCCATTGAACAACAAACCGAAATGGTTAAAGTTGCTGGCGGCTGGGCTGCAAGCCTGTCCGCTTCTGTGCGGCCTGTGGCGACCTACTGGATTTTAGTGTTGTGGAGCTTCGCGCATATTTGGTTTGCGTTGACGGTGAGCGCGCCGCCTGCGGATGTGTTTAAGCTAATCATGACCCCTGACTTTTCCGCGCTGGTATCTGGCACGCTTAATTACTGGTTCCTTGACCGTACATTGTCTAAGCGTGGGCTATGAAACTAGACATAGCCGCCGCGCTGTGCAAGCAATTTGAGGGCTACAGGTCTAAGCCATATTTGTGCCCTGCCGGTGTCCCTACGATAGGCTACGGCAGCACTTACTATGCTGACGGACGCAAGGTGGCTCTGACTGACCCGTCAATGTCTGAGCCGGATGCTGCTGCGTTGTTGTTACAAGAACTGCACCACACCTACCTACCTGGCGTCCTGCGCCAGTGTCCTGTTTTGCTGACGGACGAGCGCAAGTGCAACGCCATTGTTGATTTTGTTTACAACCTTGGCACGGGCCGTTTGCAAACAAGCACACTCAAGCGCAAGATTAACGCGCAAGATTGGGACGGAGCCAAAGAACAATTAATGCTCTGGACTAAAGGCGGTGGTCGGGTGTTACCTGGGCTAGTCAAGCGTCGGGCTGCTGAAGTTGCCTTACTAGCTGCATAGGTGGGGGTACTCGCTGCACTGGTATTAATACGCCTTACGATTTACGCAATCACAGCATCCGCTTTCCCCCCGTATTTTATGGTTTAGGGCAATCCTCTGGCACTTTTACGGCAATGTAAATTGGCGTTATCAGTCGCCTTTTCGGTTGCTCCCACCTATCAATATAAACATCTGGCATAGCATCTAGGCTTTTTTTGATTGACCTAGCATCTATCCCGCTGATGGTGCATATTTGGCTTTTATTTAAGCCATCTTCATGTGCTAGTAAAGTTTCACGGATTAAATGGTGTCTTGATTTTCTCATGTGTTCTTCTCCTTTGCGGGTGCGTAATACAAATTAACGTCACCACTGCCTTTGGGTGGTGGGTTGTTTATTGTCCATGTGTGTGAGTCGCAGTGCATCACTACATCCGGCTCCTGCGCTGGCTGTGCCAAGGATTCTTTGATAGCAATGATTTCTTTATCAAACTCACCCGCAAAAATTGAGTCCTCGTGGTTCATTCTTTCAAATGTGTCAAGCGCCAGCTTCAATGCTTCTTTAGTCATGTGTTCTTCTCCTTAAGTTTGGCTTCTGCAAAAAAAGCTCCCGCTATAAAGTCAGGGGTATTAGGCTTGCCAGAAAAATCAGGGTCTTTCAGCCCTACCCATGTGCGCTGTGCTGCGGGTGGGGTGGTGATGGGCGTGGTCTTAGCCGCATTCGCGCAAAAGTTGTAGCCACGCTTAATGCACAACTCACACAGCGTCCTGCACGCCACAGGCTCTTGCTCTGTGCGCTGTGCTGCTTCCAATCGCTCAATGTCGCCCTTGAGTCCGCGAATCACAATCTCATAAGCAGTGGACTCGCAATGCCGGACGCATGGCGCTTGGCCTACTGGCTGTGCTGCTGGTGGGGTGGTGTAGAGGGGTATCCAACCAGTCCACGGGTTGCCTGTGCAAACCATTACAGTGCTGTGGTCACGAAATGCTGAGTCGTACCCTTCTTCGCTCGGGCGCATCCACGCTACAGGCTCCTGCTCTGGCTGTGCCAAGGCTTGCCCCATATCCGCGATGGCTTTCTGTGCATCAACCGACTCGGGTTCTTGCGAGTGATGTAGCGCATCAATGTCCTTCAGCGCCTCAAGCCACTGCTCAAGCTGTTCGCGGTCAACGGTTAGCTTGGCTTGCGCCATGTCCTTTTTGCTTTTGAATCCTGTCATGTGTCCCCCCTTGTAACGCAAATAATTAAAAGAAATAAATACAACAACCCCCAAATTTGCCATGCGTTCATGTTGTTCCCCTTGCTTTAATGGCCTCTATACAAGCTGCAACAGCATGACGCTCCTTGAAACTTGACAACGGCTGCCCTGTTGAATATTTAGAAGACAAAAATACTTTGATTAACTTTTTGCACTCCTTAACGCACGCTTCACGCTCATCAGCACGGACAAGCTCAGCAAAGGCTTCAAGGTCTGCTTAGCTACCGACTACACCATCAATACCCGGCGCTTGCTCTTGGTGTCGTTTAAGCCCCGCTTGCTTTGCTAGTTCAACGATGTTCATGCCAAACCCCCAATATGGCCCAATACCGCAACACAAACCAAAGGCAGAATTACGTAGTAAGCCTTGAGACCAATTCTTAACCCCAAGAAAAAGCCGATTGCTAAAACAATTAGCCAACCGTATGAAAAGAACCATTCCGAATAGGTGTTCATCACTTCCCCCATACCCAAAATGCCAACAGCGTTACTGCTGCGGTCACAGCTATAAAAGCAAGCAGCGCCTTGAAAGTCGAGGTAACGTCATCGTATGGGTCGGTAACCTTACCCCAACCACCACTTAGGTACGCGTCATCGGCTTCTTTTATACGCAACTTGCGTACAGGACAGTCCTTGCCTTGGTCGCATTTTCCCATGTCGTTACAGCAGTTCATACCGACCACCATGCAACCAGCAGCGCAGCCATGCCAGCGCCGATAGCAAAAACCAAAAGATAGCCGCCAATTACGCTAAGTCGTGACTTTTTGTAACTGACGCTATATGCGCCGGTTGTCCAGGTGGCCTCACTCATCATGCGAGGCGTTTGTGTGTAGCTTTGTTTCATTCCGTACTCCTAAAAAGACCCCGAGAAGTTCAGGGCATGGATGCATCTTATCACAATTGTGAAGTGTTGCAGGACTTTTTAATCAATATTTTTGATAAAACACCACTCGCGTTCTGCACGTCCAGCGATAGATTTAACAAATTTACCAGTTAATCCAACGAAGCCTTCTTTTTCCATTTCTGGCAATCTACGCGCAACTTGGGTTGCGTCTAATATTGCAAAATAAGCAATCCCATCCTTACCTAACGGGCCTTGCTCCATCAGCGTTTTAAGAATTAAAGCAGCATGGGCTTTGGCCAGGTCTTTTGCAGACGCAGCCGCTTGCCAGCTTGTAATCGGGTCGGTGTTTCTAGCGCGATAGTGTTCCATATTGCCACCTAAAAAGGTACAGAATCAAAGTCATCTTTAGGAAAGCCCTCATCCTTTGGCTTTGGCTCATTGATGTAAGCCCAACCATTCCAGCCGCCTTCCATCAGCGGGGTTACGTCCAGCTTCAGCATATCGCCGCTTTTGGTTTCAATGATTGAGCCGATGCGGGTGTAGCGGTTTTTTGCTTGGCCTTGGGCATTGGTGTATTTGCCGCTGATAACAGAGATTTCTTTTTTGATTTTTGACATGATTAGCTTTTAAGTGATTCTGCGTGTTTCTTGATTGCACTACGGGTTTTGCTGTCAAGCATTCCCCAAAGCGCGGTTTTCTCTTCAATATCGGTGATGCCCTGGTATTCCTCCACAGCACCAACCAGATCATTTGCGCTCATGCGCTCGTTGATAGCTGCTGCAACATCGGCCAGGACAGACAAGCGATTTTGCGGCACAAGGTCAGTTTTTGTAGCCGACACTTTTACCCTGCTGGCTGCGTTACCGTCATCATCCTCTGGAGCAATACCGCAAGCCGCCATCAATGAATAGCGCCTAGCGTATGTCAGCGCCGAGCCGTACCCTTGCGGGTCTTGCTTGGCGGCTGGAACGTGCAGCTTTCCGCACTCCAGCATCTCGCCTGATTCGTGGACAAAGACCGTTTCTACGGTTACGCCTGTATCGTCCTGGCTAGTGCGCTGGATAAGGGCTATCCCTGCGGCATTTAAGCTATCTACAACAGCCTCCACGCATCCGGCAAGGTCAACGTACTTTGACCGAAAATGAGGGTTGGTAGACGTTTTCAAGGCCGGTGCAAAGCCACGTTGGGCCTTGACTAATGCTGATGCAATGTTTTTCATAAATCACCTCCAAAATCTAAACCACATTTTTCACAAGTAAAGTACCAAATCACTGCTATGTCGTCATAAGTGTGGCGCGTAAGGTCGCCACAATCCGCCCCACATTCGGGGCATTCGTGCTCTTCACGGTTAGGCTCGGTGTTCATTCTGATTCCTTTGAATGTTTGATTGCTATAAAAATGTCACAAGCGGCATCTTCCAAGTCCATAGACATATGCGTAAAAACTTCGTCAAAATCGTATTTAAGCGATCTGTCCATCTCGAAAATGATTAGCGACATATCAAGTGGTGGCACAAGGCCACGAATTAGGGCTTCTTTGAATTCTGCTATCAGGTGAGAAATTTCTTTCATACTGTGTACTCCAAGGCCTGTAACTTGCTGATGCGGTCGTTAATTTCCTTCACGGTGTCGTTGTAGTCGGACATTGCTTTTTGCTTTTGAGCCTCCAGCGCGGCAATCTTTTGGGCAGTGGGGTCATAACTGTCTGGAACTTCGATTTCGATTTCTCGCTCACCTACAAATGTTTGGTTTTCATCATCGTTATGTTTGTAGGCCATGACTAGGTAAATGCCTGCATCTTGCCAGTCGTACTTTTGGAAGTAGACGTAAATGGTGGTTTTGATTTTCATGATGTTCCTTTAAAAGACCCTTGCGGGATTGATGGGGCCGAAGTCCCGATGTTTAATGTGCCAACTTGATAGCCTGGGTAATGTTGTCGCAAAATACGCCTGCACTGTAATCACTCATTAAATCGTCGCGGTCGTTTTGGTTGCGGACGTTTATGCAAGCAATATTTCCGGATTCATTAAAAAAACTAATAACGTGTTGATTGCCTTTGGCTATGCAGCGGTTGCCAGTTTGAATCACTTGAAAGCCCGATTTTTCAAGTTTTTTGATTGCGTTGATTGTTTGCATTTGCTTACTCCTAAAAAGACCCCAAGGTGTTCGGGGCATGGCTGTATCTTATCACGTTTGTGAAGCCTTGCAAGCCTTTTGCAATAAAAATTTCTATTAGATTTGCTTTCTTAATAGCTTTTTTCTATAACCTACACGCTCACAAACGTGATATGATGCGCGAATGGACATCTTAGAAATCGCAATCAAGGCATCAGGCGGCACAGGTCGCCTAGCTTATATCCTGGACGTAAAACAGAACGTGGTTAGCAACTGGCGGCAGCGTGGCGTGCCAAAGGGCTGGGAGCAAGTGCTGCGCTACAAGTTCAAGAAACAGATTGCCGAAGCTGGAAAAGTGGTATAGAATTTTTTGGACACTGGCTAGGGTGGACTAATTACCCACTTGAAAAGCGACACACCCCCGCCTGCCAGATGTTTCTATCAGGGGTGACATTTGGGGTGCAAAAATGCGAAAGCCTATTGGCAAAAAGCTGCGTTTTGACGTGTTCAAACGCGATGATTTTACTTGTGCGTATTGTGGGTCAACGCCGCCTTCTGTGGTTTTGCAAGTAGATCACATCCATCCTGTTAGCCAGGGCGGGACAAACAGCGTTAATAATTTGATTACAAGTTGCCAGCCGTGCAACATTGGAAAGGGTGCGACATCTTTAAATGTTGTTCCTGCAACACTTAAGGAAAAGGCGGCGCTGATTGCTGAACAAGAGCAGCAGTTAAAGGGCTTTTATGCAATCATGCAAGAAAAAGAGCAGCGCATTGAGGATGAAATGTGGGTCATTGGAGAAATTATTGACTCTGCTAGCGTAAAAGATGGAATACCAAGGGGTTTTGCTAGAAGCATTCAAAGATTTTTGGGAACGATTGGTTTTTATGAGGCCAAGGAAGCAGCAGAAGTTGCTCGAGAAAAATTCCCATGGGGAGGAAAAAAGGCATATTTGTACTTTTGCGGCGTTTGCCACAGGAAAGCAAGGGGCAAATGATGGCAAGAATTAGAACAATTAAACCCGACTTTTGGCGGGACGAATCTTTGGCAAAAATTTCAACTGAGGCGTGCTTGCTGGCGATAGGGTTGCTAAATCATTGCGATGATGAAGGTTTTTTTAACGCCAATCCAAAATTGGTGGAATCCGACATTTTTCCATTAAGGGAACTTTCTATTACCACTACCGTACTACTACAGGAGTTGTACCAAATAGGTTATGTTTTGATGTTTAAAGGTTCAGATGGCAAGACTTACGGCAAAGTTTCTAATTTTGAGAAGCATCAGGTCATAAATAAAAAAACTCCTAGCAAAATCAAAGACTTATGTGAACTAATGTCAGACTACCGTAGTAGTACGGTATCCCTACCTACTGGAATGGAAGGGAATGGAATGGAAAAGGAAAAGGAATGGAAAAAGGAAAAGAAGAATACAGTCGCCCCGCCTAACGGCGTGACGGATTCGGTTTGGCAGGATTGGATAAGTTTGCGTAAAGCTAAACGTGCAGCAGTCACCCAGACCGCTATTGACGGCATAGAGCGCGAAGCACGCAAAGCAGGGGTAAGCTTACAAGTGGCACTTGAGACTTGCTGTGCAAGGGGCTGGACAGGGTTTAAGGCCGATTGGCTGAAGGACAAAGGCGAACAGAAATCCTTTGCCGAAAAGGACTACGATTTCAAACGTGCGAGATGGGAAGCAATGACAGGCAGAACGCCAGGCCAAGAATTTAACCCCCTTTTGGAGATTGACAATGACACAGCCCATTGATCGCCTTTTTGAACGACTTTCCCTGACATACGGGAACGCTTGGGACAATTCCATTGGTACAGCCCCGCTAAACGAAATAAAGTCTTTTTGGATGAATCAGCTTTCAGGCTTTATGCAAAGCAAAGAATCCATGATGTCAATTTCTTGGGCGCTTAACCATCTTCCCGAAAGGCCGCCGAACCTGGTGCAATTTAAAAACCTGTGCTACCAAGCGCCAGCGGTGGAAAAGCCGCAATTGCCAAGCCCACCGGCTGACCCCGAACGTGTAAAGCAAGAATTGGCAAAACTTACGCCATTTCGAATGGGGCCAGGCGTAGACCCAAAGGCTTGGGCGCACAAAATCTTGAAAGAATATGCAGATGGAGTTAAAAGGCCGGTGGCAGTTGTTCAGATGGCGCGAGACGCATTGAGGGCATCGGCATGAACGACCCTTTTAAGATCACCGAGCCAACGTGCATATCGTTCAGCGGTGGGCGTACGTCAGCCTATATGCTTTGGAGGGTACTGCAAAGCAATGGCGGGTTGCCAGCAGAGGCAATCGTTTGCTTTGCTAACACAGGAAAAGAGGACGAGGCAACCTTGAAATTTGTACAGGATTGCTCTGAGCAATGGGGTGTTCCGATTTCTTGGCTGGAATACAGGGCAGATGGTTATGTTGTTGTTGACTTTGCTACGGCTAGTCGCAAAGGTGAGCCATTTGATGCGCTGACAACCAAAAAATCATATCTTCCTAACCCTGTTGCTAGGTTTTGCACTCAAGAACTCAAAGTCAAACCTATTAAAAAATTCAGCAACATTGAAGATGACGGGACTATGGTAGGTGTTCGAGCAGATGAGCCAAACAGAATCGTCAAGATGCGGAAAAGGGGAATGCTTATTCCCTTGGCAGACGCAAAAGTTACGCAAAGAACTGTCCAAGCCTTTTGGAAGGCGCAGCCGTTTGATTTGGGACTTGAATTTAGAAACGGAGTAACCGCAGATGGAAATTGCGATCTGTGCTTTTTGAAAGGCCCGTATCAAGTCATCAGCTTAGTGTTGAATAGTCCAAATCGTGCTGTTTGGTGGGCTGACCAAGAAAAGAAAATTGGTGCAACCTTTCGGTCAGATAGACCAAGTTACGCATCAATGCTGCAATACAGCAAAGAACAGATAAATCTTTTTGACCCGAACGAAGAAGCAATATCCTGCTTTTGTGGCGATTAATGTTCAATGAATCTCGCCAGCGTATTTTTGACCACTACCTCATGCTTTGCAAAGAGCCAGGATGGAAAGATTACGCTTGGCAGCGGGTAAAAGAGTTAGACAAAGAGCCTGTTTACGCAGGAATAAAGGACTACATCATGGAGCAAATGAAACATGGAGCAATTAAATGAGCTGGCTCTTTTCGCAGGCGCTGGCGGAGGCATACTTGCCGGAAAGCTGCTTGGATGGAGAACAGTCTGCGCTGTTGAGTGGGAGCCGTACCCAGCAAGCGTACTGTGCGCCCGACAAAATGACGGATTTCTCGCGCCTTTCCCGATTTGGGATGACGTTCAAACCTTTGACGGGAAGCCGTGGCGAGGCATTGTTGACGTTGTATCTGGAGGGTTTCCATGCCAAGACATCAGCGCCGCAGGAAAAGGCGCAGGAATTGACGGAGAGCGAAGCGGGATGTGGGGAGAAATGGCACGCATCATTTGCGAAGTACGACCCCGATTTGTCTTTGTGGAAAACTCCCCAATGCTCACTTCTAGGGGACTCGGAAGAGTTCTTGGAGACCTGGCCGCAATGGGGTTTGATGCGAGATGGGGAGTGCTGGGAGCAGCGGACGTTGGAGCAAACCATCAGAGGGACAGGATTTGGATTGTCGGGCAACAAAGCTATCGCGGACACCCCGTCGGGGAATTGGCCCACGCCAACTTGCGCGGACATTTACACGGACAAACTGAAATCAAGTCAACAAAAAGAAGGATCGATGCACTCGGTGAGTTTGGGGCAAGCAGTAAAAATGTGGCCGACACCGACAGCGCACAACGCCAAGGAAACAAACGCACCAAGCGAATCAACAAGGAATACTCCAAGTTTGGCGGCTCAAGCTGGTGGCAGTCTGAACCCGACATGGGTAGAGTGGCTCATGGGGTGGCCGCTAGGGTGGACAGACTTAAAGCCATTGGAAACGGACAAGTTCCATTGTGTGCAGCATCAGCTTGGAGAATCTTAAATGCGTCGAGCAGCAAGGATTGACGCTAATCAAGAGGCGGTAGTAATTGCACTACGGGCGGCTAACGCTTACGTTTGGATTATTGGACTACCCGTAGACCTACTCGTAGGATACAAAGGGCATACTTTTCTCGTAGAGATTAAAGATGGCCCTAAAAAGCGTTTAACGGCGCTTCAAGAGGCTTTTTTTGCAAAGTGGGCCGGAGGTACGCTAGTGCGTGTTGATGGCCCTGAAGCCGCTTTAAGAATGATTGGAGTGATTGAATGAAACTTGCAATCCAATGCTGGGAGCCAGTACAGGCCCATGCAGCAATGACAAAAACAATCTGGCCTCAGCTAAAAAGCGCACTGATGGCAGGGCATAAGATGGTACTGGAGATTAAACCGGCCACGCGCAGCCTTGAGCAAAATGCCCGTTTATGGTGTTTACTCGACGAAATAAGCAACCAAGTTGACTGGTACGGGCGAAAACTAACGCCAGAGGAATGGAAGCACGTATTCACAGCGGCACTTAAAAAACAGGACGTTGTGCCTGGCTTAGACGGTGGATTTGTCGTGCTAGGGCAGTCAACCAGCAAGATGACTAAGGCCGAAATGTGCGATTTGCAAAGCCTAATGGAAGCATTCGGGGCAGAAAAAAGCGTGAAATTTTCGGCATGATGTTCCCAAAAACAAAATATGTGCGGGATAAAAAGCGCCTAGAAGCCTGCCGAGCATTACCCTGCCAGCACTGCGGGGCAGAGGATGGGACAGTAGTAGCAGCACACTCAAACGCTGGAGAACACGGCAAGGGACGGGGGATTAAAGCTAGCGATGAGTTTGTAGCCGCACTGTGCCAAAAATGCCATTATGAGGTTGACCAGGGCAAAATGAGTAAGGACGAAAAATCACAAATGTGGCATAATGCCTTTGTCAGAACTAAAGTATTGTTAGGAACATGACCAAAGTCAAAACGTCACGCACATCGCCTGGAAGTGATGAACGCTCCAAAGTCACTCAAATGGTGCTGGATGGAATGCGCAACGGCTTGAGTGCGTTTAAGGCGTGTCAGGTCGCTGGAGTGCCGCAAAGCACTTTTTCCCGTTGGTGCGACGATGATGCTACGCTTGCGGAAAGCTACGCACGCGCACGCGAGGACTTAATTGAGCGCATGGCAACCGAGATAATGGAGATTAGCGATCAAGACGTTGGCATAACCGATGGGAAAAAGGATTGGGCGGCAGTACAAAAACATAAACTGCAAGTAGACAGCCGAAAATGGCTATTGTCTAAACTAGCGCCAAAGAAATACGGGGATAAGTTGGAATTGTCTGGGGATAACGAAAACCCGCTGGTTCACCGAATCGAGCGATTAATTGTCAAGGCATGAGCGTCCTGCAACTGCAAACCCCTGAATGGGCGCTGCCCCTGTTGGAGCCTGCCCGATACAAAGGCGCATGGGGTGGCCGAGGCTCTGGGAAAAGCCATATGTTTGCCGAGTTAATGATTGAAGCGCACATCATTGACCAAAAGCGGCGAAGCGTTTGCGTCCGTGAGATTCAGAAATCCTTGAACCAGTCGGTTAAGCGGCTGCTAGAAACCAAGATTCAGGATATGAACGCTGGCGCTTACTTTGAGATACAGGATGCCGTTATTAAGTCCAGGAAGGGCGATGGCGCGATTATTTTCCAAGGTATGCAGAATCACACCGCCGACAGCATTAAGTCGCTGGAAGGCTACGACTGCGCCTGGGTGGAGGAAGCGCAGAGCCTGAGTCAGACCAGCCTTGACCTACTGCGGCCAACAATCCGCAAGCCTAATTCAGAACTATGGTTTACGTGGAACCCCCGCCAGAACAGCGACCCCGTGGATTTTCTGCTGCGTGGGCCGGAGCCGCCAACCGATGCGACAGTGATTAAGGTGAACTTTGGGGAAAACCCTTGGTTTCCTGACGTACTCAAAGAGGAAATGGAGTACGACAAGCGGCGCGACCCTGACAAATACCAGCACGTCTGGATGGGTCAATACCTTAGCAACAGCAATAGCAGGGTATTTAGGAACTGGAAAATAGACGAGTTTGAAGCCCCGCTAGAGGCTATCCACCGGCTTGGCGCTGACTGGGGCTTTGCAGTAGACCCGACAGTATTGGTGCGCTGCCACATAATTGGGCGCACGCTTTACATTGACTACGAGGCCTATATGGTGGGCTGCGAGATTGTGAATACGCCCGAACTATTCATGCAAGTGCCGGAGGCTGAGAAATGGCCTATCGTGGCCGATTCAGCTAGGCCGGAGACCATCAGCCACATGAAGCGCAACGGTTTCCCCAAGATAATGACAGCGGTCAAAGGGCCAAAGTCGGTAGAGGAAGGCATAGAGTTTCTAAAGAACTACGACATCGTGGTACATCCTCGGTGTACACACACTATTGACGAACTCAGCCTTTACAGTTATAAATCAGACCCATTGACAGGGCGAATCCTGCCGCACCTTGAGGACAAAAAGAATCATGTGATTGATGCCTTGAGATATGCCTGCGAGGGTATCAGGCGGGCAGTGGTCACAAAAGCGGCTACATTTACGCCATTGCCTAACGTCAAACGGTGGTAATCAAAGGACACACATGGCACGAATACCCAACGACCAACGCCTAGCAAATCTGCACGCTGATGCACTGCGGCAGTTTAACGACATCCAAACGGCACTGCGAGATGAGCGCCTACAGTGCCTGCAAGACCGGCGTTTCTATTCCCTTTGCGGTGCGCAGTGGGAAGGCCCACTCTATGACCAGTACGAAAGCAAGCCAAAGTTTGAGGTCAATAAAATCATGCTGGCGGTCATCCGTATCGTCAACGAGTACCGCAATAACCGCATTACAGTCGATTATGTAAGCAAGGACGGGTCAGAGAACGACAGGCTAGCCGAAGTCTGCGATGGCCTTTACCGCGCTGACGAACAAGCCTCAGTCGCTGACGAAGCCTACGATAACGCCTTTGAGGAAGCGGTAGGCGGCGGCATTGGAGCATGGCGGCTACGGACGGTCTATGAGGACGAAGAGGACGACGAGAACGATAAGCAGCGCATTCGATTCGAGCCAATCTACGATGCCGATAGTTCGGTATTCTTTGACCTGAACGCCAAGCGCCAGGACAAGTCAGACGCTAAATTCTGTTTTGTGGTCACAAGTATGACCCGCGACAGCTACATGGAAATCTATAACGATGACCCGACAGACTGGCCTAAGATCATTCACCAGTACGAGTTTGACTGGGCAACGCCCGATATTGTCTTTGTCGCTGAATACTACAAGCTAGAGGAAAAGGCCGAGACCATCCGCATATTCCAAGCAATTGACGGAACCGAGGAACGCTATACCGCTACCGACTTTGAGAACGACGAGACCCTAGAGGAAACCCTAATGGCTATCGGCACAAGGGAAGTAAGACAGAAACGGGTCAAGCGGATGCGTGTACGCAAGTACATCATGAGTGGCGGCAAAGTGCTGGAGGATGCTGGATACATCGCTGGTAAGTGCATTCCAATCGTCGTTGTCTACGGTAAAAGATGGTTTGTGGACAATATCGAGCGATGCATGGGCGCGGTCAGGCTTGCCAAGGATGCGCAGCGCCTAAAGAATATGCAACTGTCCAAGCTGGGCGAGATAAGCGCATTGTCCAGCATTGAAAAGCCAATTATGACGCCCGAGCAAGTCGCAGGGCATCAAGTAATGTGGGCAGAGGATAACCTAAAGGATTACCCTTATCTACTGATTAACCCTGTAACTGGGCCAGACGGAAACACTCAAATCTCTGGGCCTGTTGCCTACACCCGCAGCGCAGCAATCCCACCGGCAATGGCTGCACTGTTGCAGATTACCGAACAGGATATGCAGGACATCTTGGGCAACCCGCAAGGGGCTGACAAGATTGTGTCTGGCGTATCCGGCAAAGCGGTAGAGATGATTCAAACCCGAGTGGATATGCAGACGTTTATCTACATGAGCAATTTTGCCAAGGGCATGAAACGCTGCGGTGAAATCTGGCTGAGCATGGCAAAGGAAATCTACACCGAGGACAAGCGCCGGATGAAAACCATCGCGCCAAGTGGTGAGGCTGGCATGGTCGAGTTAATGCAACCGATGATTGACCAGGACACGGGCGAGATAAAGATGGCAAACGACTTGAGCGATGCCACCTTTGACGTTATCGCAGATGTTGGCCCATCGTCCAGCAGTAAGAAGCAAGCTACTGTCCGTGCGCTGACTGGAATGCTCCAATTGACCCAAGACCCTGAGACAGCCCAAGTAATAACCGCAATGGCGATGATGAATATGGAAGGCGAGGGACTGAGCGAGACAAACGCCTATTTCCGTAAAAAGCTATTGCGGATGGGCGCAGTCAAGCCTACGGACGACGAAAGCAAAGAACTCATGGCCGAGATGCAAGGCCAGACGCAAGACCCGAACGCTATTTACTTGCAGGCAGCAGCCGAGGAAGCTACCGCTAAAGCAGCCCAGGCTCGCGCCAATACTGTTAAGACGGTGGCCGATGCAGAACTAAGCCGAGCTAAAACGGTAGAGACTTTGAGCAATGTGGACATGGATTCGCAAGATCATGCGCTGAAACTTTCCGAAGAAATCGGCGGGATTGTTCAGCAACAGGCAACCACCCAGCCTGTTTAATGGGTGAGATGGGGTTAAAGATGAATGATGAAATCGAGTTAGAGGAAAACGTAGAAATCAACGAAATCGTTGACAAAGAAGAGATTGAAGAGGAAGAGGTAGTTGTCAGCATTGGCGAGGAAGCACCACCGCCCGAAGAGCATACCCAAGCGCCTGAATGGGTGCGTGAGTTGCGTAAGACGAACCGAGAACTGCAACGCCAAAATCGTGAGCTACAAGGAAAGCTGCAAGCCGCACCACCTGAGACCAAGCCAGTGGTGATAGGCACTAAGCCCAAACTGGAAGATCACGACTACGATGCTGATAAGTACGAAGAGGCGCTGACAAGCTGGTTTGACCGTAAACGGCAGGCCGATGAGTCAAACGCTAGACAGGAAGCCGAAGTTGTAAATCAACAGAAAGCATGGCAGTCCAGGCTGGACGGATACGGCAAGGCAAAGGCCGAGTTAAGGGTAAAAGACTTTGAGGATGCTGAAGAGGCATTCCAGCAAGTTTCATCAATTACCCAACAAGGCGTAGTCCTGCAAGGTGCGGATAATCCTGCACTGGTTATATATGCCCTTGGCAAAAACCCGAAAAAGGCCAAGGAATTGTGCGATATTAAAGACCCCGTGAAGTTTGCATTTGCGGTTGCCAAACTGGAGAAAGAATTGAAAGTTACAAACCGCAAGCAAGCGCCAGCCCCAGAACGTGTCGTTACCGGCACTGGCCGATCATCCGGCGCGGTGGACTCCACACTCGAACGGCTACGGGAGGAAGCAGCCCGAACCGGCAATATGACCAAAGTTATTGCATACAAGCGCCAAAAAAAGGCATAATGCGCAAAACGGGTATCGCTAGCCCTAAATAGCAGTTGAATGGCCCCCGCCAGCCCATTGGTGAGTAGAGAAACCTGGCAGCAATGCCGAAATTTTTTATTCAACCAATGGAGTTTTTATGAGCAATTCATTCAGTAAGGAAGAGCGCGTAGCCTTTGAGGACATCCTCGAAGGCTTTAACGATGCTTTAGTTTTGTCCCGCAACGTGTCCATCTACAACACAGATGGCTCGATGATGGAACGCACCAATAACGTTATTTATCGTCCACAACCGTACATCGCGCAATCGTATGACGGCATGGATCAGACAAATAACTTCACTGCATACACGCAGCTTTCAGTGCCTGCGACACTTGGCTTTCAAAAGTCTGTGCCGTTCATTCTGGACGCTTTGGAATTGCGTGACGCACTGCAAGAAGGTCGCCTGGGCGAAGCTGCAAAGCAGAAACTGGCATCCGACATCAACATCGCTATCATGAACGCTGCGGCCAATCTCGGTTCGCTGGTGGTTACTGTTAGCACTGCTGCCGGTGACTATGACGACATCGCTTTGTGCGACAGCATCATGAACGAGCAGGGCGTACAAGCCTTTGATCGTTACTTGGCACTGTCTAGCCGCGATTACAACGGCATCGCTGGCAATATTGCTGGTGGCGCTGGTGGTGCATCCGTATCGCGTAGCTTTGCTGGTAACAAGTCAAACAATGCGTTTGAGCGTTCTTATGTTGGTATGGTCGCAGGCTTTGAGACCTACAAACTTGACTACGCAAATCGTATTGCAGCGGCTACCGGCTCTGACCCAACGATGAGCACTTTGGCTGCGGCAAATAACTACTATGTGCCTGTTGCAACTTCTACTGCCGTGACTGGTGAGACTGCTAACGTGGACAATCGTTTCCAAACGATTACCGTGTCCAGCACCACCGACTTGCCAGCAGGAACTGCCATCGAGATCGAAGGCGTTGAGGCTGTGCATCACATCACTAAGCAAGGTACTGGATTCTCTAAGACTTTCCGTGTGGTGAGCGTGACCAATTCGACCACTTGCGTAATCACACCTCCCATTATTTCCGCACAAGGTGGAACTGATGCCGAGTTGCAGTATCAAAACTGTATCGTGACTGCTGCCTCTGGTCGCACTATCAACCGCTTGAATACCGATGCCGCACCTATCAACTGCTTCTGGCAGAAAGATGCGCTGGAGATTCTGCCTGGACGTTACGCTGTCCCCTCTGATGCTGGTGTCGCAGTGATGCGTGCCTCGACAGATCAGGGCATCGAATTGGTCATGCAAAAGCAATACGATGTGAACACCATGAAAACCAAGTATCGTTTGGATACCTTGTTTGGCGTGGTCAACAAACAACCAGAGATGTCCGGCATCCTGTTGTTCAACCAAACACCTTAAGGAGTTATCATGAGTTATCAAGTAATCTTTGCACAAGGCACTGGCACTGTTACCGTGCCAGCAGGCGAAAAAATCGCTGTTCAAGCCTTCTCGCCAGCAAGCGTGTTTCAAGAAGTTGGTTATCCCAATTTCCCTGAATCGCAAGACTTGCTGACCGTAGTCGAGAACACCACCTATGTGTCTGCCGCATTCACCAATGCCACCAGCGTGACTATTCAAGCTGGCGCATCGGGCGCGTACTACTCTGTAGGTGTCGCTCCTGACATCAACAACAATGGCAACTGGCAACCTCAAGGTGCGCCTGCTGACATAGCTGATGGTGGCTCAATGATTGCTACGGCAGCAAATGTGCTGACTGGCATCGTTACATCTACGCTCACCCAGGCTCGCAACCTTCAATTGCCAACGGGTGCAAACCTTGATTTGGCAACTGAATGGGCAATCGGTGATTCGTTCGATGTTACGTTTATGACTTTGGGCGCATTTGTTATGACCATCACGGTCAACACAGGTGTGACCATCGTAGGTTCTGCTGTAACGGCTGCTACCGCTGGTTCTACTGCACGTTTTCGCTTACGCAAGACCGCAGCAGATACCTTCATTGCTTATCGTTTGAGCTAATCAACCAGACAGGCCAGCAGAGATGTTGGCCTGTTCTACATGGAGATAAAAATGCCAATGAAACAAGGTTATTCTAAAAAGACCATCGGCAAGAATATTGCAATGGAAATGAAATCAGGTAAACCCCAAAAGCAAGCCATTGCAATGTCTTTAGGCATGGCTGCTAAGTCAGCAAAAGCTGCTGGTAAGCCAAGCAAAGCCCCAATGAAAAAGAAATGATTAAGTCTGCCGCAATCATCAAGACCAAGGCTCTTGCCCCGTGGAAAGAGTTGCGGCTGCAAAAGCGCAAACTTAAAAAGTCACAGGCCGTAGAGCGCAAAGCAAGCAAGCAAGTGCGCCCATCGCCAATTGGCAGGCGCATTGTTGAAGTTGTAAAAGTTTCTGAAGTTGTTGAAGTTGTTGAAGTTTTCGAAATCCCTGTAGACGAAAGTCCAGCAACCCGTGAAGAGATGCTGCAACAGGCCGAGGCCATTGGGCTAAAGGTTGATAAACGCTGGTCAGATGCGACACTGCTAAAACACATTGAGGAAATGCAATGGGCTACACCAAACGACAATTCATAAGCGCAGCCTTTGAAGAAATAGGGCTTGCTTCTTATGTGTTCGACCTCGGCCCAGAGCAATTGCAATCAGCCCTGCGCCGCTTAGATGCAATGATGGCCGACTGGAATGCCAAGGGCATCCGCTTGGGTTACCCTTTGCCATCCAGCCCCCAGGACAGCGACCTAGACGAAGAAACTAACGTTCCTGATTCGGCCTATGAAGCAATCATTTGCAGTCTAGGAATCAGACTAGCTCCGAGTTTTGGTAAGCAAGTAATGATTGAAACCAAGACCACTGCAAAGCAGGGTTACGACATCTTGCTGCAAAGGGCCACATTCCCGCTTGAGAAACAACTACCAGCAACAACCCCATCGGGTGCTGGTAACAAGCCCTGGCGCGTCTACGACAACCCATTTGTCCGACCACCGGCCAACCCTGTTAATGCTGGCCCTGACGGGCCTCTTGAATATTACTAAGGACAATCATGCCTACGATCAATCAACTGCCCGTCCTAAACGTTATCTCCAGTGGAGACCAATTACCTGTTTATTCGCCGAACAACGGGGATGCACGGCGCACATCTATCGGTAGTTTGCTGACGTTTTTTCAGCAGAGTTTTGCATCGCCAACGTTGTCGGTGAATCTCTTTGTGCCTGGCAACGGCTTTAACATTACTGTACCGACTCCGGTGAGCAATGACCAATGGATGTTATTGCAACCCGCTGGCACGCTTGCAACTGGTACGATTACACTGCCATTGAATACTGGCGTTCCTGATGGAACTACGGTACTGATTACCAGCACACAAGAGATTACTTCACTGACTATTGCTATAAATGGTGCATCTGCTATTTATGGGGCTGTAAGCACACTTGGGGCAGGAACTGGAATAGCAATTAGGTTCTATCAGCCTACAAATAGTTGGTACAACATAAATTTAACGACCGTTTATGCGGCAGGGATTCAGTCGTGGTTGACAACCCCATCGAGCGCAAATCTACGGACTGCAATGACCGATGAGACCGGAACTGGTGTATTGGTATTTGCAACTAGCCCAACCCTGACAACTCCAACAATCACAAATCCTACAGTAACCACAGGAACATTCACAAGTCCTACATTAGTAACACCAGTTATCGGTGCAGCTACAGGAACAAGCCTATCAACCACTGGCAATCAAGTTATCAGCGGCACTGGTAAGCAGGGATATGCGACTGGTTCAGGCGGTGTTGTAACGCAACTTACTGATAAAACAACCGCAGTAACCTTAAGCAAATCCACTGGTCAAATTACATTGGCTGCTGCTGCATTAGCTGCCTCGACTACCGTTAGTTTCACTTTAACGAACACAGTCATTGAAGCTGGCGACATTTTGCTAATGAACCATATCAGTGGCGGCACTGCTGGTTCTTACTTGCTTAATGCTCAGTCAGCCGCAGGGTCAGCAAGCATTAACGTGCGTAATATTTCCTTGGGTTCGCTATCTGAAGCCATTGTTATTGCTTTTGCAGTGATTAAGGCTGTGAGTGCGTAATGGCTACCAAGTCCACAGTCAATGCGGCTGGCAACTATACGAAGCCAACCATGCGGAAAGCCCTGTTTGAGAAAATCAAAGCAGGGACAAAGGGCGGCGACCCAGGCGAATGGTCAGCCCGAAAAGCACAACTGCTTGCGGTAGAGTACAAGAAAAAGGGTGGAGGCTACAAATGAAAGCCCCGCAAAAAAGCCTGAAAGATTGGGGCGCTCAGAAGTGGCGCACCAAGTCAGGCAAGCCATCGTCTGAGACAGGAGAACGCTATCTGCCAGAGAAGGCCATCAAAGCCTTGTCATCGGCTGAATATGCGGCGACCACAAAGGCCAAGCGTGAGGCCACCGCCAAGGGCCAACAATTTGCAAAGCAGCCCAAGAAGGTTGCCGAAAAGATCAAGGGGTTTAGATGAAAACTCCAGCCTACGCACGCAAGGAAGGCCAGAATCCCAAAGGTGGTTTAAATGCTAAAGGTCGTGCTGCGGCAAAGGCCGAAGGCATGAATCTGAAGCCTCCAGTCAAGTCTGGTGACAACCCCCGTAGAGCATCGTTTCTAGCCCGTATGGGTGGCAATCCTGGTCCTGAATACAAAGACGGTGAACCAACCCGCCTGCTGCTAAGTTTGAGGGCTTGGGGCGCATCCTCGAAAGCGGACGCGCAAGCCAAGGCAAAGAAAATATCTGCGCGGAATAAGGCGAAGTAATGCAAATACCTATCCTTAACGGTATTTACGCCGATAACACTCCAGAACTGCGGACATCGTATCCGGTGAACTTCGTGCCTGTGCCAAAACAATCAGGCATCAGCAATGGCTTTCTGCGACCTGGTGATGGGATTGTTGCGAACGGCACAGGCCCAGGCATTGACCGTGGCGGCATTAATTGGCAAGGCAGCTTGTATCGGGTGATGGGTACAAAACTTGTCGAGATTGACAGCGCAGGCACTGTAACAATTTTGGGCGATGTTGGTGGGCCTACGACAGAATTAGTTACATTTGATTACAGCTTTGATGTGTTAGCAATTGCCTCCGGTGGTCGTTTGTATTACTGGATTCCAGTCAATACAGTAGCAACATTGGTATGGAATCCAACAGCACCAATTCTGAGGCAAGTTACCGACCCTGACCTTGGGTTAGTGCTTGATGTGGTGTGGGTAGATGGTTTCTTTATGACCACCGATGGTGAGTCTTTAGTTGTTGCAGACTTGACAGACCCGATGGCCGTAAACCCCTTTAAGTACGGAAGCTCAGAGGTTGACCCTGACCCCGTGGTGGCTTTGCTAAAGCTGCGAAACGAGGTCTATGCGCTAAACAGGAACACAGTCGAGGTGTTTGACAATATTGGAGGCGATTTGTTTCCGTTCGCAAGGATTGACGGAGCGCAACTACAAAAGGGCGTTATCGGCACACAAGGATGCTGCGTCTTTATTGAGCGCATAGCATTTTTAGGCAGTGGTCGTAATGAAGCGCCTGGAATTTACATAGGCGCAGCGGCCACCACGCAAAAAGTCAGCACGCAAGAGATTGACAATATCCTTTTGCAGTACAGCGAAGCACAATTAGCCTTGGTCAAGCTGGAGGCCAGAAACGACAAGGCGCACCAACATCTTTATGTGCATCTGCCTGACCAGACATTAGTTTATGACGCAGCCGCATCCGAGGCTTTGCAAACCCCTGTCTGGTTTATTCTGGTAAGCACACTGTCTGGATTTGCTCAGTACCGCGCACAAAACATGGTGTGGGCTTACGACAAGTGGATGGTGGGCGACCCTCAATCAAGCAATATCGGTTATCTAGTGCAGGACACCGGCCACCATTGGGGCCAGCAAGTGCGTTGGGAGTTTGGAACGCTCATTGTCTATAACGAGAGCAACGGCGCGATATTTAACCGCTTAGAGTTAGTCAGCCTGACTGGTAGCATTGCCATTGGCAAGAATCCGCAGATAAGCACTAGCTATAGCGTTGACGGGAAGACTTACAGCCAAGACCGCAGCATAAGCGTGGGGACTACCGGCAGCAACAAGCGCCTGGCCTGGTTCCAGCAAGGTCACATGATGAACTGGCGCATCCAGCGTTTCCGTGGCGACAGTGATGCTCATGTGTCCTTTATCAGACTTGAGGCTCAAATTGAGCCACTGGCGTACTGATGGCAACCGCACCACAATCCCGACGACTGAATCTGACGCGAGATCAACTTGCGAATTTTCTTACCGACCAGCAACAAATTCGGCAGTTTGAATTATTGTTTTCAACGGTTGACCAACTACAAGTAATTGTAGGAACCGACTTTGAATATCAGGCAGACAATGCCGCAGCTACCGCAAACGAGGCATTAGCGCAGATTAGTGCGCTGGCACAAGATACAGCCGTTGATGATGCTGTGCTGAATGCCAAGGTGCAACAGGCCTTAGATTCAATACCTAGATTAGCCCAAGCAGTAGATTTTTTAATTCAACAACCCGCTGCAACTGGTGGCACGGTTACCAGTGTCGGGTTATCGTTACCCTCAATCATAGCGGTCACCAATTCGCCAGTTACGACTAGTGGAACTCTTGCCGGCACTTTGACTACTCAAGCAGTTAACTCTATTTTTGCTGGCCCATCCAGCGGGGCTGCGGCTGCACCAACTTTTAGGGCTTTAACAACAGCAGATATTCCTGCGTTATCTTACGGTAATGTTGTTGGGCCTGCCAGTGCTACAGATAACGCCATTGCGCGCTTTGATGGCACTACAGGCAAGCTAATCCAAAACTCTGTTACCACCATTGATGACACTGGTGCGGCTACAGGCTTTACAACATTTTCGGCTTCTACTAGCGTTACTACGCCTATAGTTCAAGCAGCAAACTCTGCTGGTTTATCGCTTAAAAATGCGTCAGGCACAACACAAATGAGTGTTGGTGCTGGCGGCGGCGACAATATGTCCATCAATGTTTCTACCAATTTAAATGGGGCAAACGCACAAATAGACCTTAGCCCTACTGGAACTGGTCATGTCCATATAAAACCTACAGGTGTTAATTCAGTTGAAATTGCGCCTACTTTTGTTGGTGAAATGGACAACATAACAATAGGCGCAACAACACCCAAAAATGGTAGTTTTGTTGACTTAAGCGTAACTGGAACAACAAGTTTTGACGGCAGCCAAGGTACAGTAGGGCAAGTTTTAACATCGGCGGGAACTGGCGCAACGCCTACTTGGACAACGCCCACAACTGGCACGGTCACTAGTGTGTCGGTAGTGACTGCCAACGGCTTTGCCGGTACGGTAGCAACCGCCACAACCACCCCAGCAATTACCCTAACGACTAGCATTACTGGTGTTCTCAAAGGCAATGGCACGGCTATTTCAGCGGCGGTTGTAAACACCGACTACTTTGCTCCATCTGCGCCGGTCACCAAGACTGCTAATTTCACCGTTGCCAATGGTGAGGTTTGGCTGATTAACAACAAGACTGGCTCGACCTGCACAGTGACTTTACCCACCGCTTCAAGCTGGACAGGTCGGGTTTTGCGGTTTCAAAATTATCAAGCTCAAACTGTTGTTTCAGCATCATCAAATGTTGTGCCTTTAACTGGTGGTGCGGCAGCCACTTCTATTTTGTTGGCAAGTTCAGGGGATTCTGCGACACTTGTGTCAGACGGTTCTAATTGGCTGATAACACAATATGTGCCAAATAACATCCTTCTTTTGGAGTAAAAAATGACAGTCTCAGTAAAAGTTCTTATTCCAGCTAAACAAGCTGAAGGTGCGCAGACCACGCAATACACGGCGACTAACTGCAAGACCATTATTGACAAGTTTACGGCTACCAATACAACGGCGGGCAACGTAACTATTAGCGTCAACCTGGTGACCAGTGGCGGCACAGCAGGGGCATCAAACTTGATTGTGGATACCCGCAGCATTGCACCTGATGAAACTTACACTTTCCCAGAACTGGTAGGCCAAGCACTTGAGCCAAGTGGTTTTATCTCAACCATTGCGAGTGCAGCAACATCTTTAACCATCCGTGCCAGTGGCCGTGAAATAACTTAGGAGTAGAAAATGAAAGAATTTATGATGATGCCCAAAGGATTTATGGGCCTGCCGATGGATGAGGGATTCGTTACTACAGCAGAAAACAAAAAGAATTACGCCATTGCGGTGCAGGATTGGAACTACGGCCCTGAAGTGCCTACCAATGAGCCAGGCGCAAACAAAGAGTTTTACGTGGGGCTGGCCGAGGCTATGCAGTGCGATGAGAAAGACGCAAGGCGCAAGCATTGCTCAAACTGCGAGTATTACGACAACAGCTTTATGACGCAAGTCAGGATTGAGCGCATCCCGCTGGCGACCTACGACAAGGGCGCAGGCTTTAGGGGTCATTGCGAAAAGCTAAACTTTATATGCAACGATATGCGGGTTTGTCAGGCGTGGGAAGAGCGCGAATCTGAGATGGATTGACGAAATGCCAAAATGTGCGAAAATTAACCCGCTGAGTTACGGCATCCAGCGGCCTTCCCCATTAAGGAGTTGTGCATGACTGATTGGCTCAAAGAAAACCTGCAAAGGGTTTTTATGCTGCCTGCGCCAGTCGTGGAATGGCTTGTTATGGTTTACGATGCCATTCAGGTGTTTGACGATATTGCCGATGGCGATACGATAGAGCGCAAAGACCTGAATGCGACTATCTGGAACACACTGGTGGGCATCCACCAAAACCAGTTCTTTATAACCAATAGTCACCATTTAGTGCCTTTGCTAGCAACAGCAATCATGAAGTGGCAAGCCTCAGACCAAGCAGAGCGTGCAGGCCAAGCTGATGCTAGGTCATTCGTTTGGCGTGCAGGCTATTACGACCTGATTTTGATGGCCGTATCGCTCACGCATGGGCCAGGCTTTGCTGCAAAAAATGCTCACTTGGTCATGGAGTTATATGGCGAGAAATTTGAAGATTACATGAAGGAGTTTGGCAATGCCTGATCCAGTCACAGCCCTAGTAGTTGGTGGAAGCCAACTTATCGGCAGTTCAATGCAAGCCAGTGCCGCAGGAAGTGCAGCCGAAACGCAAGGCGCAGCCGCGCAAGCTGGAATCGAAGAACAGCGCAGGCAGTTTGATGCCATGCAAGCCTTGCTCAAGCCTTATACGGAGGCCGGTGTTCCAGCACTAGAAGCACAGCAAGCATTCTTGGGCCTACGAGGGCCAGAGGCAGAGGCTGCGGCTATCGAGCGAATTCGTGGTGGTGAGACATTCCAAGCACTTGCCGGACAAGGCGAGGAAGCATTACTCCAGCGTGCATCGGCCACTGGTGGCCTGCGTGGTGGGAATATTCAAGGCGCACTAGCCCAATTTCGGCCACAGTTACTGTCTAGCCTCATTGAGCAGCAATATGGCCGTTTGGGTGGAATGACGCAATTAGGTCAACGTTCTGCTGCCGGTGTTGGCGAGGCAGGAATGGCAACTGGAACTAACATTGGTAATCTACTATCCCAACAAGGCGCGGCTAGTGCAGGCGGTCAACTTGGTGAGGCTAAAGCCTATGGTCAACTGTTTAACCTCCCTGCACAGTTTATCGGTGCGCAAATAGGCGCAGGAAGAACTCCAGGCTTTGGCTTTTGATTGGATAAAACATGGCAACCATTAACCCATTCCAAGGCCCAATCAATTATTCAGTTGATGTGCAAAGCCCGTTTGAGGCGGCACTTGGCGGCTTTAAGATTGGCGCTGCTGGAGCAGAAATACAAGCGCAACAGCAAAAGCGTGACCTTGAGATTCAAGCAGCACAGCAGGCACAACGACGGCAGACCGAACTTGCAGACCTGTTTAAAAACCCAAATGCAACAAGTGCAGATTATGAGCGTGTAGTTGCGTTTTTGCCAAAAGAACAAGCAGCAATTGTGACTGGAGGTTTTGAAAGAAAAACCAAAGAGCAACAAGATAATGATTTGCGAATGGGTGCGCAAGTTTATTCTGCCATCAAGTCAGGACAACCCAATATTGCAATGCAAATGCTGACAGACCAAGCCGCAGCTTTTCGCAATAGCGGTCGTGAAAATGAAGCCAAAGCAGCAGAAGCATCTGCCCAAGCGATTGAGCTAAATCCAACAATGGCACAAGCAACCGTTGGTCTTTACATGGCTAGATTGCCTGGTGGGGCAGGGTATCTTGAGGCAGCAGATAAAGCACTTGCAACAATTAGAGCAGAGGCAAAAGCGCCATCAGAATTAGCAAAGTCTGTTGCAGATGCTGATAAAGCCGTTGCAGATGCTATTGCAGCACAGGCCACCGCTACAAATGCACCAGCTATGGCAAAAGCTGACGCAGATTTAAAAGCCGCGCAAGCCGTAAAAGAAGCAGTTGCAGCAAAGTACGCAGAGGAGATCACACTTGCAGACCTTAAAAAGAAAGCCGCTGACCTTGGATTAACAAATGCTCAAACTGGTTCAGCATTGGCTCAAACTAGAAAACTTGGTATTGAGACCAAAAAAGCGGTACTTGAATTAGAAGCGTTTAAAGCCTCTGGTGGAATTGACCCAGCCAAAGCATTTGACCAAGAAGAAAAACTGCGTAAAGAATTTCAAGCAAGAACTAAGGTATATGGTGAATTAGGTACAACCTATCAAAACATTAAGTCATCATCCGAGGCTAAAAATGGCCCAGGTGACATTGCACTAATCACTGGATTCCAAAAAATGCTTGACCCAGGCTCAGTGGTGCGTGAGACAGAATTTGCAACAGGACGAGACACTGCTGGTCTTTACCAAAGGCTGCTTAATGAATCACAAAAACTGCAAAGCGGTCAACTCTTTGCGCTTGATTCAAAACAGCGCCAAGAGTATGTAAATCTGGCAAAACAATATCTTGAGTCTGCACAAAAGAAAGCAGGCGAAGATAAGAAAGCACTTGGCGTGGTAGTTAAGAACTACAAACTTAATCCTGAAAATGTCTTTGGCCCAGAGGTAACTGGTGGTG
>Ga0209296_1000544_pt1 | contig 32811 bp, 45 predicted proteins | sample S_130206_EF_Meta_FD_187319 | JGI IMG/M metagenome (GOLD analysis project Ga0209296, IMG submission 187319) | Freshwater microbial communities from Lake Simoncouche, Canada to study carbon cycling - S_130206_EF_MetaG (SPAdes) (version 2) | ecosystem: Environmental > Aquatic > Freshwater > Lake ... | reverse complement strand
ATGTAGGGTAAATGTATTTTTACTTAAAATATAATTCCCATCTATTATTAAATCACATATCATTGGATTTTCTTAATTTTAATTTTATAGATAAAATAATACTATAAGTTTCCAACTTTTGATTTATTATGAATTGTTTTCTATGATAGATTCTATTTTAAGATCTCTTTCTAAAACTTTAAGTCTTTGTTGAATAAATTCATCCATTTCTTGTGGAAAAGATATCTTATTCTTTTTCAATTCTTCATAGAATGGTCTTCCTAAAACATTTAAAGTGGATATCATAACAGCAGTTGTTCCATCTAAATAATTACTAGTCTCAAAGTCTTCTCCTAAAATATGATATATTGTTGAAATAGATGAATATCCAGTTGTAACATAGTTTATATTACCGTTATAACTTGTTGTTAATGTAGCACCACTATTACTGGTTGTTAATGTACCATTACTTGATGTTGTAGTTGTAGGTGATTTCATTTTCTTTGCCATGTTAATTATATAACAAAGTGAAATAAAGTTTATTTTAACAATAAGTGAGGAGCTGACCAATTAGATTCTGACTTTGCATATCTAATTATACCAGAAACTACTTCATTTCTAGTTTTTTTAGATAAACTTTCTAACCAATCAGTAAATATAATAGCTTGCATTCTAGAGTTACTTTGACCATTTTTTGGACTTTCTAAGTCTTTTTCAAAAATAACTTTCAAATCTGATTTAGTGAATGTATAGTTATTTTCTACAAATTCCTTAATATCATCCACATTATTCTTTCTGATAAATTCTAATACTTTATATTTATCAACAGGCATAACAAACTTTATATAAGAACCGGCTTTACCACTCATATGTTGAGAAGCTGTAGAACCTTTAACCTCAGCAGATATTGGAGATTTAGTATCAGTGTCAAATGTTCTAACATCTATTTCACCACCACCGATTACACCACCAAGTTTCTCATATGAGAATTTAATCTTAGAAGACTTTATAGTGTTTTTAACATAATATCCTTTATAATCGTGTGAGAACTTTCTATTCTCATCTAAATTTATTTCATATAAACCACCAGCATTAGTTATTTGTTGTTTAAGTGAAACACCAACTATACCTTCTTTATTTACAATACAATTATGTAAGTAAACATTTAATTCTTCAAGACTCTCTATTTCATTATCATCATATCCTTTTGGTTCGATTAAAGTCCAATCGGCGTCTTTATATAAAATCCAGATATCACTTGGATTCCATTTTGATAAGGTTACACCTTTAGGAATTTCAAAGGTATTAAAATCAGCTATATTTTGAGGTTGACTTTTAACAATATCACTATGTAAGTCTTCTTCATCATCTAATAAATCATTAGCTATTCTATTAATAAGTAAATCTACTGAGTTCTTAACCACCGATTTAATATTAAAAATCGAAACACCAAGATATTGAATCAAAGAATCTATTTGAGTAACCATAGCATCATATATTTTCTTATCATGAACAAACTCATCATATTGATTTCTAAATTCAGCTCTTTCCTTCTTAGACATAGTTGCAACTCCTTTAGCAAAATTCATTTCGATTTTTCCTCTATTGGAATAAATATCAATTTTAACTCCTTTATTTTCCCAAAGTCTAATAGCAAGTGTTATTATAAAAGCGGTTTCTCTAAAATAGTTACCTCTGGCAGAACCACCAACCCTATTAGATTGTCTAACCATAGTTGTTTTTGTTCCTTTTAAAACAACAGCATATGGATATTTAGTAGAAGTTGTTTCATAAACAAATATATTATTCATGTCTTCTATTTTATACAACTCAATAAATTTTGAGAATTCAATTAATCTAAAAGAACTAGGTCTAATTTGAATTACAAACTCATTGTCAGCGGGAACTGAACTACATGTAGTTAACTTTATATTCTCACTAATACCAAGTAAGTTAATTTTAACTCTACCCTTTCTTGATATATCATAATCAACTAACTCTTTAGTATCATCTAAAGTAGCTTCTGAAATATTCTCCCACTCATTATATTTTTGAATATAGTTCATATGTTTTATATATTAATATTCATTTTTCACAATTTAATTTGAATAAAAAAACCCACTCAGTTTTGAGTGGGTTTTAAGTATTTTTTATTACTTTATTATTTGTGTAACTACACCAGATGAGTGTCCATTATTATCAATTGATATGTAATAAATACCAGGTTTAATATCTAAATCTAAAACAAATAAATTCACACCAGGAGTTACATTAACATTATTGTTATAAATTGTTCTACCCAATGCATCTGTTATTTTTATTACAGAATTTCCAATTAGTAAATCATTATTTAATATAATATTAAATAAGTTATCACTAGGGTTAGGATATATTTTTATGTAATTATTGACATCTTTCAAACAATTTATTGAAATTGCATCATAGATTTTATAATAACCATCAAAGTCAAATTGTTTAAGTCTATAATATAAGATATCATCAAACAATTTACTTCCTTTATCATCTACTTCATATGTAAGAACTTGATTACTATTTCCAGCAGCAGGTTTATTTAAAACTAAATCCCAATTGAAACCATCTCTAGATCTTTCTATTTCAAAATGGTCAGAGTTTAACTCAGATGCTGTTACCCAAGTTAATTTAACACCACCATCGAAACAATCAGCCGAGAAGCTTAATAGTTCTATCGGTAATGGAGTTGCATTTAAAGCCAGTGTAACTTCTGAAAATTCCATCCAATTCAAATTTTGAACTATACCTGTTCCACTTCCAGTTGAAGTTTGTATATTTGTCCCACCTTTATTTACCCAAGCTGAACTTATAGATGGTCTTCTGAAAGTTGCTAAAGAACTTTCATCTAATCCATTTAATTCTGAATTAAAATAGTTAACGTCTAGTGTCGCATTAAGACTTCCATTATTTGTAGATGGGAAAACTGAATAAACTCTATCGATACTCATATTTGATGATCCGACATCAACAATTTCATTTCTTCTTCTAACTTCGGTACTACCAAGTGCATTTGTTGTTACTAATGATAAACCAATATTACCTGGGTTTATTGTAACACCACTACCAATTGTTCTTATAACTCTAACATAGGATGTTGATGATGTTGAGTAAACTTTTTTAATATTTGTTTCATTTACAAGCGAGCCGGTTGTTCCTAAATCTAATATTTTACCATTTAAATTTATACTACCATTTGTCATAGTAACGTCACCTGAAACTGAAATATCATCAACTAATAGTAACTCACCACTTGATTTATTTACTTTTATATTTTCAAATTGAGTAGTTCCAGTTATTGTTTGGTTTGTACTTCCTGTGAAATTTAAGTAACTACCAATATTTAATAACGAACCAGTTTGATTAGTATAGTTATAATCACTTAAAACTATTTCAACAGAACCAGTTGCTACAACATCTAAACCACCATTCACTATAAAACTATTTTGTGATAGTAATTGAGTGAATGTTAAAAATGTGAATAATATTGTTAAAATTTTTTTCATATTTTCTTATTATTTTATTTAGAAATAACCATAACAGTTAATTGTCCTTGACAAACAGTTCCTGATGCCCCACCAACTGTAGGATTATCAATATTAGAATCAGTCCTTCTGTTTGCTCTAACATCTATTGTATGTGACCCCGCAGTAAGTGATATAACCTGATTTATTGACCAATTACCATAAGTCCATAAAGATATTGTTCCTAAATTTTGAGCACAAGCCACTTGAGTTCCCGCGGCTAATACAACACCATCGACAAAAATACCAACTTGTGAGTTGACATTTCTATTTGTTGTGGCAGAAGCGTCAACAACACATCCTGTTGTTGATATATAATAAAGGTGATTAGCGTCAGCTGTAAAAGTTGTTGTCAAACCTGTAATAACCGATGATGTTGTGGTTGTTGGTACAAGAGCGGCAGTTTGATAAGTAGTTGAAGAACTTTGAGTTAAAGTACTCCAAGAAGTTACTCCAGTTCCATCGGTTTTTAAATATTGACCTGAAGCACCTGCAGTTATTGGTAAAGTTAGTGTTAAATTTCCTGTTAAGTCACCACTTTGTAAAGCCGTATAAAATGTTGGAGTTGTTCCTGATTCTTTCATTCTCACATAACCATCTGTAGAGACATTTCCCGCCTCAGTTACTGAAAAGACTGCAGTTGACCCACCATTAGGAGCAATATCAAAACTTTGAGAACCATTAGCGTCTTTATCTAAGGCAACTCTAACATCTGTGTTTGAATTGATTCTTAAGATACCACTTGTTCCACCACTTATACCTGGTCCATTAATATCGGAACCATTAACATTGATATCACCACCTAATGTTCCGTTTCCATCTATATTATAATTTGCGGTTGTTTGTTGAGAAGTTCCATTTTGAATATAGTCACCACTACCAGCAGAAGGAACAACACCAGAAATTGTTGTGTTTGTAACACCGGTTACTCTACCTTGCGCATCTGTAGTTAGGACAGGAACTTGAGTAGCTGAACCATATGTTCCAGCTGTTCCAACTGAAGGCATTGAAATAGTCCCAGTTGAAGTTATAGTTCCTCCTGACAATCCAGTACCAGCGGTTACACTTGTTAAAGTACCACCACTTGATGGACTTGAGTTAACAATAGTAAAGTTAGGGTAAGTTCCAGAAACTGAAATACCTGTACCTCCTGTTAAAGAAACGGTTTGGTCTACTTCTGAACCGGTTGCTAATCTAACCCATCCACTTCCATCATAGAAGTAAAAACCACTTGTTCCATTAGTTTGATATACAAGTAAACCACTTGCTGGTGTTGAGATTGATGATCTTTCGGAAAGTGTCATTCTAGGTATTAAAACACCTTTAGAATTTGATTTGACATCCAGAATAGCGGATGCGTCCGGGTTACTACCATCAGTATTAATAGCAACACCTTGTGCTAAAAGACCAAATGATAAAATAACGAAAAATAAAGATAAGATTGTTTTCATAAATATACATTTTTAATTTGCTGTATATATTTAGAAAAATATACTAAGTTTTGAAAAATTCACACAAATGAGCATATGTAGTTAACCAATTAGCATTGCAAACACTAATGTTAATATCAATTTTTTTATTTATAAAAATGTTCTGAAAGTGTGTATTTTTGTTCTGAATGGATTAAAGAATTTTATTTATCTGTATTTCTCGATATAAAGTTTGAAATTCCTCTCTGATATCAATTTCATAATCATAAAATTCCTTATTAGCATAGTAATCATAGTGTTTACGTGAAACATCTTTTAGTATATCATCATAATTATCTTTAATTAATTCATAACAATCTTCTTTCTCACACCACAAAACCATATTTCTAATTAAGTCAAAATCGATATTTTTGAATCCGTTATAAAATAACTTATTTACAAATGATAATAAATAATGTCTGATTATTAAATCTTTATAATCATCTTCATCTACACCCTTTGGATTTGATAAAGTCGGACTAGTAAAGTAAAATTCAATATTTTGATCAACAATATGTTTAGTTAATAATATTACCTGTTTTGAAATCTTAGCGTCTAAGAAAATATAAACAATATCATCTTCGATAAAACAAATAGGTATATTTTCATACTTCTTAAACATAAGAAATTTACCTTTAATAACCCAGTTCGGATTAACTAAAGGTCTGAATTTATCAGGTATTAAACTATTTAAGTCCATTTTCTTTTAATATTTTTAAGAATATTTTTTTGTCGTTTTCTCTAGTTTTAAAACCATCACGCCAATATCTTGGTCCTCTATTTGGTGAGTATTTTGTTTTATACCTACTATCATATTTTGTTGTTGTGTGTGTCTTGAATCTAAAGTTTATCTGTGTTCCGATACTACTATTAAATTTTGGATGTTGATGACATATTTTATTAACATCTTCAAATCCTCTCCAACTCCAAGTGACACTACTACTATACCAATGTAGTCTTCTAATAACTACACGTTCTTCGACATATCTTCTCCAGGCACGATCTCTCATAAAAGCAAAGATAGTGATTTTAATTGGACATCACAAATGGATAAAAATTTAAATTAATATCATCACAATTGAGTTTATTTGAGAAGTCTAAATTGATAATAGGCAAAGATGTTGTATTAAATCCTGGTGATAAATCAAAATAATTCTTATTAACATAAGTTAACTCAATAACATTTGGAATATTATTAACAACACAATCATTATTATTACCATGAGCGTGTATAATGTAATGTGTTTTTGATAACTTTTCTAGACATTTTATTTTATCGATATAGTTATAACCCCAGGTATTATTAGTAATTCCATGAAATTCTATTACAATTTGTTTAAATTTATTTAATTGTTCTTCATCGATTTCCAATAACCATTTATACTCACCTCCTTCTATATCCATTTTTAAAAAAATATTATTATATCTTTCAGTATAAAAAGATAGATTAGAATTACTATCATCGTTAAAACTATTTATATTTTTTTTTATAAATGAAATTTTTTCTGTATAATGATATGGATAATTATCTATAGTTCCATCGAAACCAAAACTATTATATTCATTCATATTATATTCATTAATAAAATCTCTTGAGAAACTTTCCTCGTCAGATATACCAGCAGAAATATAACAATCATATCCACCATCAAGTTCAGCTATTACATAACCACCATCATTATTAGATCCATATCTAACTTTTTTATCAAAGCTATAGACCTGTAATAATTCTAGATCATTCATTATTACTTTAACAATTCTGTTTTTCTTAGATCAGAGTTTTTGCCAAACCAAATATCAAGTGATTTATCTGACACATCATCTTTAGTTATCAAGGTAAGTCTAGGTGTATTTATAATATCTTGGTACTCATCATCAACAAGAGCTGCCAAACCTTTTTTATACTTAATCTCAAATTGTTTTAGATCATTCTTTTCAGACCACACATTGTATTCAGTTTGTGTATAGAAAAGAATTTTCTTTTTAGTCTTAGCTTTTGGAATAGCTACTACAATTGGAGTTTCAACTTTATAAACCATTCGTCTATCGAACATATCTGGCCAATACTTGTAAAAGAAATTTAAAAGAAGAGCTGCAATTGAATTACCATCAACATCAGCATCTACATAAAAAAGAACTCTACCATATCTAAGATTCTTCAAATCAATAGTTTGTCCTAGTTTAAGACCGATAGCCGCCATTAAATTTACAACCTCATCATTTTGAACTAGTTTTTGATTTGTCATTTCAGATACATTAACAAATTTACCTTTAAGAGCGAAAGCTCCCATAGTCTCTGGAGTTCTGTACTTTCTAAAAGCTGAGATAGCTGAATCGCCTTCAAATAATCCAATAGAACATTTCCAACGATCTTTACCTTTAGCATCAATAAGTTTCTCAACTTTAATCTTACCAAGTTTCTTATTTAAGTCTCTTTGAAGTTTTGAATCCTCTGCGTTTTTCTTTTGTTGAATCCAGTCTAATATTGAATTTACAATTTCAGATTTTAGAATTGATTGAATTAACTTTGTAGGAACTTCAAATGTAGAACCAAATTCCTTTACCTCAGTAATTAACTTTTCTTTTGTTTGAGATGAAAAAGATGGATTGATTATAGTAGAATCTAAAAATAAAAACATATGATTTCTTAGTTCATTTGGCTTTACTTCTACTTTATGTTTTTTCTGAAAATACTCTATTAAAGCAACTTGAATTTGTTTCATAACATACTCAACATGGGTTCCACCATCATAAGTGTCAGTTGAGTTAGCAAATGAAACTTGTTGGAATCCATTTTCAGAAAGTGCGATACCTAATGACCAAGTTTTATCTTTTTTGGATTCATAAAAGAAATTCGGAGTATATAACTTAATATAATCTTCAAATGCCTTAAAGTTAATTAGTTTACCATTAAAGTAAACTTTAAGATTAGTATTACAACCAGCAATATCATAAACTCTTTTCTCAAGCATTTTGAAGTGATCATCGTCTATTCCTTTGAGCTCGAATTTATCAAAGTCTACTAAATAATTAATCTCTGTAAATCCTTTAGTGCTTTTTTTGATTTTAGCAGTAGTTCTTTTTCTCATATTATTAGAGAAAGTTTGTGTGTAATGATTCTTACCATCACAAGTACTTACCGTAAATTCTTTTGAATATATGTTTGTAAGAGTAGAACCAACACCATTTGTCCCAGCTCCAGTTCTTTCTTCGGTATCATCAAAGTTGGAACCAGCCTTAAGATTTGAGAAAATCATTTCTGGAATCCACTCTTTATGTTCAGTATGTTTAACAACAGGTATTCCACCATTATCCCAAATATTGATGTAATTTGTTTCTCTATTTATATCTACTTTAATAGTATTTAATTTGGATCCACTTCTTTTACTCTCATCGACTGAGTTAGTGACAATCTCATCAAATATTTTTAATAAACCAGGATTATAGTTTAATTCTTTTTGAACCATCTTATCATCTTGGATAATCCACTTATTTGCTTTATGTGGTTTAATCGACCCAATATACATTCCGGGTCTTAATATAACATGGTCAATGTCGTCTAACTTCTGAAACTTCTTATCTACTGACATTAATTTAAAATTAAGATTTTGATTATATATAGTAAAAAGTTTCGTTTGTTTTAAAATCGTAATTTAGTGTAACTACTTATACAATATCTTTCAGTGGAATTGGAGGGTTAATATCGTAGTTTTTATTTAAGAATTCCTTCAGTTCATTCTCGATATAATGATCAGGAACTTCTTCATCTGGATTGCTTTGAGACATCTTTTTAGATAATTCTAATGAGAATATGTGTAAAACTTCTGGCTTAATTGCTTCAACTAACTTATCAGAAACAACAAAAGCTCTAGTAAATCTATCTTTAATAGAGACTTCACCTTCTGCTACTTTCATAGAACTATCTATTACTTTTTGTAAAAAACCTGAGTATTCGTGTCCTGGTTCGTGTAGTATAGGTGAGATAATTTTGTTAAATGCTCTTGAAGTACCAAAAATATAACCTGTTATTGCTAATATTGGGAAGAAAGGAGCAAGTGCCATAGGAACTATTCTATGTATTGCTTTAATAACTCCAACCTTTATCTCAGATTTCTTTTTAGCAACTAAAGCGTCTTTAAAAATAGAGTGTAGTAATCCAAATGTAAACTTTTTACCATTTTCGTGTAAATAGTCAGCTAAGTGACCTCTATGTGAATGATATAAATACATATTTATCTCATCTTCATCAGTAACACCTAATCTAAGTAATTCAGCTCTGATGTTATCATCAAACTTTTCTAAAATTAAAAAATGGTCATATCTCTTTAGAGTGTTCATAAAAACAAAAGAAACTTTTTACTATATATAAATCTATGATAACAGAAAAAACAATTACAGAATTTTTATCCAGTGAATATAAAGAGTTTGCGATGTATTCAATTGAGGGTAGAGCTATCCCTTCGGTTATCGATGGGTTTAAGCCAACTCAAAGAAAAATTATACACGGGTCATCTCAAGTCTGGAAAACCGGAAATGAGAAGACACTAAAGATATTTCAATTGTCTGGTTATATTGCAGCAAATTGCTTTTATCATCATGGTGATGCTTCATTATCAAATGCCATTATTAATATGGCTCAAAGATTTAAGAACAACGCACCTCTTTTAGAAGAAGAAGGTCAATTTGGATCTTTGAGATCACCACAAGCGGGAGCTCCCCGTTACATAGGTACTAGATTATCAGATAACTTTAGATTAATTTATAAAGACTTTGATTTATTAGATTATAAAGAAGAAGAAGGAGAATCAATTGAACCTAAATACTTTTTACCAATTGTTCCAGCAGTTTTACTGAATGGATCATCAGGTATTGCAGTAGGATTCGCTTCTAATGTTTTAAATAGAGATATTAAAAGTATTATTGATGCTTGTATCAAAGTTATTGGTGGTAAACCTTCAGGTGAAGTTAAACCTTCTTTGAATGGATTTACTGGTGATTATATACAAGATAAAGAAAATAATAAAAGATGGATTATCAGAGGTAAATTTGAAAGAACTAATACAACAACTGTTAAGATAAGTGAACTTATTCCTTCTATGACTTATGAGAAATATGAAGAAATATTAGATAAATTAGTTGATGATAAAGTTATTGTTAGTTACGATGATAATTGTAAAGATAATATTGATTATACAATCAAATTTACAAGAGCTGATTTAGATAGATTAGATGATGATAAATTGGTTAAGTTATTAAAACTTGAAGAGTCATCAACTGAAATCTTTTCAACTTTAGATGAGTTTGGTAAGTTAAAGATATTTGAAAATACATCTGATATTATTAAATACTTTGTTGACTTTAGATTAACATACTACCATAAGAGAAAGCAATTTCTATTAGATAAAATGAACCGAGAACTTAAAATTTTAGGTAACCGAGGTAGATTTATTAAAGCTATTCTTGATGGTAAGTTAAAAGTTAATAATGTTGCTAAGGCTAAAATTATTGAAGGTATTGAAGTGATGGGTTTAGATAAGATAGATGACTCTTATGATTATTTGTTAAGAATGCCTATCTACTCTTTAACAAAAGAAATGTTTGATAAATTAAAAGAAGACTTTTCTGCTAAGAAAGAAGAAATTAAAATATTAGAATCAACTGACCCTAAAGATATGTACTTATTAGATTTAACTGAATTAAAAAAGAAATTTAAGTAGTTATGAAAATAGATGAAATAATAATCCTTACTAAATCTATAATAGATGACGAGATGGAAAAACATCCTGAGGAATGGCAACTCATAAAAGAATTTGCCTTAAAATTCTCCCCAGATGAAAAGGAATATTTTAAACAAGTGATGTATGAATATAATAGAGATATGAGATATAAGACAGATGAAAAAAATCAACACCAACTTCCTTCAACTAAACTGATGAGTGATGAGGATTTTTATTCATTAATTAAAAATTAAATAAATATGGATAAAATGAAAAGATATGAGGACTTCAAAAACGAAAGTAATGATACTGACTACCTCACAAAAGAAGAACTTGAAAAAGTAAAATGGACTAGATATAAAATTGTAGTTCCGACTCAAGAAGATAAAGAAGAATTAGAGAAAGCGTTTGAACACATTCACTATTCAGATATTGATACTGATAACATTGCTGTTAATCAATTAGCACATGAATACCTAACTGAAGAAATAACTGGTGACCCTCGAACTATAAACAATATTATAGTCGATGAAGAACTTTTTAATAAATTAAATGAAAAGGGAAATTAATGTAAGTCCGTGGAATCATATCACCACAACATCAAAGATAAACAACTATAGTTTAGATAATTACTTCACCATCTTAATAGAAAAAGATGGTGATTACTTTTTTATAGTTGAAGAAGAACAAAAGGTATTTGATATTTCTCAAATGCCAATTTATATAAAAGAAGATTGGATAAAATATAATAAAAAGGAACTATCAATAACATTGATAAACGAACAAATTAGAAAAATTAAAAATGATTATGATCAGTTTGAAGAAGAGTTAGGTTTATTATACTCACTTAGAAGAGATTTAATTCTCAAGGGTTTAGTTTCTTAAACATAATATCCAATCTAATAAATCTTATCTTTTCTCGAAGATTTCCGAATTGTGGAGAATACATCACTCTTACAACAGGATCTTGTTTAAAATATTCTAAAGATTTATAGTAAAAACAAGATCCAGTGTTAAAAAAGATACATTCTAACTTTAAATTGAATTTTGACTCCATATGATAAATAATATCATCTAAATCTTCATAAAATGATTCTTTATTAATTAAAAAATTTTCTTCAATTGGCTTTATGTTTAGTATTAATGATTCATAAGATAAACTCATATCAAAATCATCTGAATCTGTAATAATATTTTTATCTTTAGGGAATTGAATTGCTGAACCTTCCTTAACATCGTTTAATTTCAAATTATAATCATTCAAAGACATACAAACATCTTCGATATAATTGACATCATACTCACTATCAAAAGACTCAAATAGTTTAATCCATTTCATATATATAGTATATATTAAAAATTATTCATATATTTGTATTTATGAGAGAGAGAAGGATAAAGAGATTTGGAGAAAGACCTAAGGGCACTAATTTAGAAGATTTTGCACCAGTTGGTGAAAAAGATTGTGAAATGAAATGCGACCGCGATGTTGTTATGACTAAAGAAGGTCCTGTTATTGTCTGTAAAGGTTGTATGAGAATTGTAATGGATAACAGAAAATAATGGTTAAAAACTATATCAAAGAAGTTATTGATAATCACCAAAAAGAATTTGGTGTTGATTTTGATATTGTTCGTGATACAATAGAAGAGGAAGTCAATAATGGTGTTTATGCTTTTCAAATTATTTATAATAACAATAGTCAAGTAGAGTTGATAAAAAACCTAGACTATAGATTGTGTATTCAAACAAATTATTTTCGTAACAAGAAGCAAGAAATGTGGTCTTATGACGGAGGTAAAAGATTTCAATGGATTTCAATGGAAACTTTATTTTTTGATCCATCAGTAATAAGAAATATTAAAATAGAGGAAATAATAAGTTAAATGCTCATTTGATCTATTAATTTGCTAATTGAAAATATAGGTACACTCATTTGAAATCTCTGAATACCTAACCCGGTCTACATTGCCTATAAAAATACATATTTTTGTATAAAAAAGTCAATTTTTTTTACTTATATATATTTTTATATGAGAAAATTCCTATTTTTAGTCTGTTTTGTTATAAACACCATCACATTATTTAGTCAACCTGCGAATGATAATTGTAGCGGTGCTCAAAATTTAGGCACATTACCAACACCAGCTGCTTGTCCAAGTGGAGTTGGATCCTCAGTAAATATTTCAGGTACTACAATAAATGCAACTTCACCAACTCCATATACATATTTATTAGGTTGTCAAACTACTGGTAATCAACCAGCACCGGCATTAGATGTTTGGTATAGATTTATAGCATCAGGAACTCAAGTTAATATAAATATAACTCCAGGTTCTGCTCCTGTTTTACAAAGCCCTGCTATAACACTTTGGAGTGGTACAAATTGTTCAAGTTTATCAGGAGTAAATTGTGATAATAATGGAACGGCTGCTGGTAATAATAGTGTTACTTTTCAACCACTAACTCCAGGTGCAACTTATTACATACAAATTAGTGGAATGACAGCTACATCAGTAGGTAACTTTAATATGTCTATTAATTCAAGTAATGATTGTAATAATTGTTTACAAACATCGTCACTAACTGCTACACCAGCTCCTGTAGGTGGTTCTTACTTACCAGGTCAAACTGTAACATTTTGTTATACTATATCTAGTTTTACACAAGTTAGTGCCAATTGGTTACACGGAGTTATTCCAACTTTTGGAAATGGATGGAATCTTTCAACATTAACAACAACACCGGCAGCTTCTTGTTCTGGTAGTGGAACTTGGACTTGGTATAATAGCAATACAAGTACTGCAACAGGACTTACAACAGGTCCCGGTTTTTATTATAACTATCCTGGTGGTACAGCTGGTAATAACTTTGGAGATAATAACTTATCAGGTAGTTGTGCCTGGACATTCTGTTGGACTATACAAGCAAAACCAAATTGTACATCAGGTAATAACTTAAATATATCTATTAACACAACCGCTGATGGTGAAAGTGGTTCTTGGACGAGTATAGCTTGTTTAGGAGATCCAAACTATAATTTTGGATCTGTATTGAATTGTTGTACAACAACAGCAACATTTGTAAATCCTACTTGTAATAATGGAACAAACGGAACCGCAACTGCTAATCCAAATGGAATCGGTCCTTATACATATTCTTGGAACACAAGTCCAATTCAAACAACTCAAACCGCAACTGGTTTATCACCGGGAACATATATCGTTACCGTTACTGATGCATCTGGGTGTGTGTCAACCGCAACTGTGACATTAACAAATCCCTTGCCAATAACACTTGGGAATATAATTCACAACTAAAAAACAAAAAATAAACTATGAAAAAGCTACTACTTACATTGACAATTTCCATCTTATCACTAATTGGATATTCTCAAACATCAACTGCTAACCCAGATACCGTCTGTTACCAAACAAGTGGCTCAATTTATACGGTACCATCATTAGGTGCTGGTTATACATATAACTGGACAGTTGTGGCACCAGGTGTCATTACCTCAGGAGTTGGAACAAATACAATTGGAGTTAACTGGTCTTCAGCGGCTCCAGGTTTAATACCAAATGGTGTAACAGTTTATGCCGTTAATGCTGCTGGTTGTCAAAGCTTACCTATAAATCTAAATGTTTTAATATATCAAGTATTACCAACAATTACACCAATCGGTCCTTTTTGTGCAGGAGCTCCTTGTGTTAATTTAGTTGGATCACCAGCAGGTGGTACATTCACAGGAACTGGTGTTGTAGGTAATCAATTCTGTCCAACAACATCCGGTATAGGAAATTTCACATTAACATACACGGTAACATCAGGAGGTTGTACTTTTACAACAACTACATCAGTAAGTGTAACAGCAAATCCTGTATTATCACCAATACAACATAACTAAAAAATATTAACTAAAATGAGAAACATATTATTTATTTTCGCTTTATTATTCAGCATTTCTATAAATGCCCAACAAGAAATTGCTCTTTGTGAAGATGGTAATAATTCATTTAACTATATCACATCATCTGCTCAACCAGGAACATATACCTGGTTGGTAGATGGTAATCTAATTAATGATACTGATAGTTCTCTTTTAGTTGATTGGGATAACTACAATATAGGAACTCATACAATAAGTGTGACTTTTTACTCACCACAAGGATGTCCATCACCTACAATATCATATAATGTTAATTTGATAGAGTGTCAAACAACAACTATGTATGCCCCAAATTGTTTTACTCCTGATGGAGATGAAAATAACAATGTTTGGTTACCTATTGGTTATAATTACACAAATTTTTACTTTATGATATTTAATAGATGGGGTGAATTGTTATTTGAATCATATGATTCTGCATTTGGTTGGGATGGAACTTACAAAGGTCAACCTTGTCAAGATGGAGTTTATGTTTATGTTTTAGGGTGGGAAGATTCTAAAAACAAAAGAAATTCTAGATACGGACACGTAACTCTTCTTAAATAAATTTGATTTATTAATTATTTTTTCATATATTTGCTAAATGAAGAAAGAAAGTATACATGAGTCAATAGATAAACAGATTATAGAATCGTTAACCCAAGGACATGCTATACCTATTGTACAATCAAATCTTAATACTAAAATAAAAAACTTTACTACAACTTTAAGTAAAGACTCTATTGATTTAGACAAAATGTTTGAATTGAATTATGATGATATTTCTCCTATTAGAACAAGATATGGAGTTGCTTATATTAAACATTGTAAAAAAAGAGTTGATGATTTAGAATGGTTGAGTAAGAACAAATTCAAATTTAGACACTTATCAAACTCTCAAGTTTTTAATTTAATTAAACTAAAAGAAAAACTTTCTTTTGAGAATTCATTCTCAATGCCATTTTAAGTTATTCACTTTTATATTTACCACCTTTGCGTTTTCTCTTACAATATTGTTTCTGAGAGAATCCTTTTGGGTTAGAACAATCTATCGATTTTTTATATTTTACCGACCATCTTTTCTTACCACCAGCTCTTGGTTTGTTATAAGACTCGTTGAAACTTTCCCAATCTAATATATTTTTCATAGTGTATATATTAAATAATTTCCTTATATTTGTATTATGAAAATCAATAAACAAACACTCTGGAACATCTTAGAAAAATACGATTGTGTTGAATACAAAGACCTTTGTGATTCACTATCTAACGTAATTCAAGACAGATCATCAGGTAGTGATTTGTTAAATATCTATGTTTCTTTGGAAAAAATTCAAAGAGAAGATAGAGATAGTATCGAAAAAGAAATTGGGAACGAAATCACTGGAGTTCTTTTTTCTATCTAAATCATGAATCATCATGATACTAATTCCCTAATATATAATTTATTATTGTTGTTTTAACACATCTATATTTTTGTAGATGTGTTTTGCATTTTAAATTTTATATATAGTGTATGAGATTTTTAAAATATTTTGAGTCTAAAAGAAAAACTCCACAGGAATTATTAAGTGAGTATGCTGATGATATTGTTAGAGTTCTTCCTATCTATTATAATAGTCACTCAGTAGATAGTATACATAATCAAATTGATGAATTAATTTGGGATTGTAGAGAAGCTGATGAATTAAGAGGAGATGCTGAAATTCTAACTGAAGAAGTTATTAGACAACTTATTGATGATATAACTGGTTTGACAAGATATATAGATAAGTTACTTGAAATTTATTATGATTGTTTACCTCATACTAAAAGTATAGATGTAAATCTAGAAAAAGATATTGAAGAAATATTTTTCGATTATTCTGATATGGGTCAAGTAAGAGTTTCTAAAACATCTAAGTTCAGAGACAATAGATATGAAGTTACAATAACAATTAAAGATATCTTCTTTAAGATTAATTTTGAAGAAGTATTTGGAAGAATTAAAGATTTAGGATTTGAAAGTTACCACGTTGATGGTGTCAAAAATGGTTCTAGTGAATATATGAAAATTGAATTTTGGAAACCATTACCTAAATAAAAAAATAAATTATTAATATGGCATTAAAAACAACTCACCTAATCTATGAAACTGATGAGAATTCAGTTCCGGCAGCAGGCCTGGTTTTTACTTCAGATGGACTTGGAGGTGGTACTTGGTCTAGTGTTGGAGTGGATTCTAACTTAGGTAGAATATTATATGTTTCTAGTGATGGAAATGACTCAACCGCCGAAGTTGGTAATATAACTAAACCATTTTTAACTATAATAAGTGCTAAAGATACATCTGTTTCCGGTGACACAATCTATGTTATGCCACAAACAATGACATATAGTAACACTTCAGCATTGAGTTATCCGTATAATGGATCAGTTGATACATTAGTTAATCTTTGGAAGGACGATGTAACTTACTATTTTTCACCAGGTACTAAAATTATTTTTTATAATGAAACACCATCAGGATCTGATATGTATTTATTCAGACCAACCGGTGGTACGGCTGCGACTTGTAAAGTATTTGGAGAGTTAGAATTTGAACAAAATGGTATTGGTCCTGATACTACTGGTGGGGTTAATTCTTACTTTTATGGCACACCAATTGGAACTGATGAAGGTTATACTTTTTACTCAAAAACTAAATTAATAAAATCAAATCATTGTCAAGCGGTTAGTATTAATAGAACATCATCAACTGGAACTGCGAGAGTGACAATTATAAGTGAGGAAGAAGAAATGAATTATATTTCTGGTCAATCCTCATCTGGAGCATTCTATTATATAAGAAATAATAATGCGATTAGTCCTCTAGAGTTTACAGCAAATGCCAAAGTAAGAAGATATAATTTTGCTTATCCTTGGTATTTTAACACCAATTCAAATTCATCAGATAAAATAAACATTCTAGGAAATGATATTTATAATACAGGTGGTGGTAACTTATTCTTACTTGTAAATAGTTCAATAACTATTAATTGTCATTTAGATAAAATCTATTATACAACGGCTTGGACACCATTTGGATATTCAGGGTCAATTGTATCAACAGCTGGTACTGGTGGATGGAGAATTAATCTTAAATCAGATTTGATAGATCTATCACCAAACTCATTAACAACTGGATTATTTCATTTAACAACATCTGGTAATACATTAAACTTTGATGGTAATATCATAACAAATACAAGTTCCGGAGCCGGTAGATTTATAGCATTAATAACAAATACAGCAAATACAATTAACATAAATGGTGATATTGGTTTCTTAGGAACAAGTTCAAATGCTTTATTCCAATCATCAGGTCGATCTACAATAAACTATAAAGGTAAGATATCTGGAAAATATATAGGACCAGTTGTTAAAACATACAACGGTATAGTTAATATAAATAATTCAGTAATAACATCAACACTAAATGGTAGTGCATCTCAAATTTTTATAAATGGTGCAACAACGGAAGGAACTTGTAGAATAAATAATTCTTACATTGAGTTGTCAAATAGCACAGGCGCTATTAGCGATGGTAGTTATGTTAGAGCTTTAATTAATAATTCAACTATTATTAATACAGAACCAGGTTCAATTGGTTTAAGTAATACAACAGACTTTGGAACACTACAACTTTCAAACTCAGTTGTTATCGCATACGATACTGGTATATTTGGAGCAACTGCAATAAGTTATACAGGAACTTCTCCTATTGAGCCAGTTATTGCAGTTAATAGTACTGTGAATGCCACTTATAGTATAACTGATCTTAGAGGAAGTTTACCAATATTAATTGACTTAATCTACTAAAATAAATAAAAATTATGGAAAGAGAACAAATAGTACTTTTAGAATTCAATTCAATATCAGATGGTGTTGATTATATGTTAAATCAAATATCACCATTTTCTTTTTGTGTTGGTAGAGTATATTATAATAATTTAGGAGAGGAGATAACTCTATCAGAAGATCCTGATATAATCAATTTAAAAAATAATCTGAGTGATGGTTATATTCATATAGATATACATGAAGGATCCGTGCTACCTGGAGATCTATATGTATCTGATGGGTTTATGAGATACTATAAAATAGTTTCAGATGAAAATATTTAGTTATAGATTTATTTAGGCATCATAGCTACACTTGGAGCTTCTGGTGGAGTTCTTAAAGAGTTTTCCAATTCAATTAATCTTCTTTCCCAAGATTCAAGTTCAGATCTTTTAGTTAGTAACTCATTCTTTTCTTTCATTAAAGAAGCTTCTTCTGTATTAACATCTTCTAATCTTTGTTCGAAATTTCTTTCTCTATCAGAGAGTTCTGACTCTTGTTGAATTAAAGATGATTCTCTACTTTTAATATCTTTTATAAGAACTTCAACATCTTTTTCTTTCTGAGAAACACTTTTCATATCCTCATCTATTTTATTTTGAAGTTCAGTATATTTACTATCAAATTCTTTTGATGTAGTTAACATATTTCTATCCAAGTTTCTTTCTTTTTCATTTAAGTCCTGTAATTTATCTTGAATATCTAATTCTTTTTCGGATAGTTCTCTTGACTTAGATCTTAACTCATCATCTTTTTTATCAAGATTTTTAAGATCAGATTTATATTCATCTTCTCTTTTTTCAACTCTTTTAGATCTTACTTCAATATCATCCTCTTTATCTTTGATTCTTCTATCTCTACTATCTAATTCTAATTCTCTTCTGTCTATTTCTCTTTTAGATGATAATAAATCAGACTCTCTTTTTTCTAAATCTCTTATCAAGGACGGATCCATACTACCACCTGAATTTTGTTGTAATGATGATAATACCATTTCTTCAATGAATGGAATTAATTTTTTACCAAGTTGTGCAGGTTGAGGCATTTTTTCAGATCTCATATATGACATCAATTCAGATTTCCAATCAATCAATTCAAAAAATAAAGGATTTGAATCTACTATATCTTTATCAATTGGAACGATTTCACTTTTTAGTTTATAATTATATTCTTCTAATATAGTTCCTGACTTAAGTACGAATATCTTCTTATCCGCAGATATAAATTGAAAGTCTTGTATTAATTTGTGTTTAGTCTTCATCTAAAAAAAAATAGTTTAACATATATATAAAAAACCTTCTTTTTTGTTTAATTTTTTAGTACATTTGTGGAATGGTATCACTCAATAAAGAATATAATCAAATTGTAAATCTCACTAAGTTTAATGTAAATTTTAGTGAGTTTGTAGATCATTGTGATTTATTGAAGCAAAGTCCTGGTTATATTCTTGAAAAGTATAGACACTGGATAGGATTTGAGCCAACGATTGTGCATAAAATATACACATCAGATGATATGACTGATTTTTTCAATAAATATTGGAAAATGTGGAGACCTAGTACTGATGATATCAATAATAAATTAAAAAACATTTTGATGTATCTTTACTCAACTCAAAATTTGAGTTTATTAACAATGGTTGAAAAGTTTGAAGAGTATATCGGACCAATGAGTATGATATCAGATACACCAGATAAGAAAGGATTACATCATCGAACAGAAAGATTTGTTAATGAAGTCTTAGAAAAGAATAAAGACAATGTGAAAATTGTTTTAAGAAATATGAAAATTGAAAGTATAATATAATTTAACTAAAGAAGGACGTGTAGCACTACCCATAAAAGGATGTGAGCAAAACTCAGCCAATCTTTGCTTAAGATAGGAGACCTAATAAGTCGTTAGCACTATCGAGGATTAAACTCAAAATAGACTAGCGGGTGAGCAACGCAATGATGTCGAGGTAGAGGACAATAGACAAATTACACGATAAAGCAGAAGGCTGGTTATTCTCTTTAGTTAAATTATATTATTAGATTTAAGATCTCTATTATATTTACTACAAAGAGGTTGTAAATTTGTAAAATGATTTAGTTTGTAAATTTCTTCTTCTGTTTTTGCTGATGATACCGGTATTATATGGTCGATATCCCAACCATAGTTAAACTCACCATTGTATAAACCTCTATTTTCCCAATTCATCCAATTCTCAAATTTAGATTCTAAGTGTAATTTAAATTCTTCAAATGAGCAACCAAGTATAGATTCTGTTTTAATATTCTTTGAAAACCCATTTCTTAATATAGCAGTTCTAATATTTCTAGAAATTGACGATCTTATAGCAAATAAAGGATTTGTTTTTCTTTTCTCTTTTAATTGTTCACTTCTTGATTTTTTTCTTTTCTCTTTATTTTTTAACTCCCATCTTTTCTGTCTATCTCTTGTCTTATCTCTGTTATTTTCCCTGTAAGATTTTGAATTTTGTCTATGACAAACTTTACAAATTCCTTTATGTTTATAGAAATCATTTAATTCCTTATCTACATTACATTTTTTACAAATTTTAGACATATTGAATATATATTAAAAATCTTTTAGTATATTTGCAAGTATAATTAGTAAACAATTAAAACAAAATAAATATGAAAATGATTAAATTTTTGATGATTGCTCTTGTAGCAACAATGTTCTTAACTTCTTGTACTGAGAACTATTCTAATGGTGAACGTATTGGTATGATTACCAAATTCTCACAAAAAGGTCTTGTGTATGATTCTTGGGAAGGATCACTAAACACAACACAAACCGGTATGAACAGTGCCACTCCGTTTGAGTTCTCTGTTGATAATGATGTCAATGACCCAAAGGTGATTTCAACATTAGATAGTGCTGCTACTGAAGGATGGAAAGTTAAAATCAAATATCACGAAACATTTGGTAAAAACTGGTTCTCTAATAGAGGTGAAACTAATTACTTTGTTAAAGAAGTTCAAGTTTTAGATAAAGATCCAATGGGTAGTGTATTCGGTAATGGAAGAAATAATGGTGGTCGTGTAGTAGATACGGTTTATGTTGTAATCGTTCCAAAAGAAAAAGTTATTAAGTAATGACTATAAGAAAAGGAGATAAATTTTTGTGTACCGAGGATGTTAATAACGTCTTTGGTATGCCACTTTTTAAAAAAGGTGAAGTTTATGAAACACTCTGGATTGATAATGAGAAAGTAAAAACATTCATTACTTTAAATCATATACTACATGCTAATGAGTATATGGAGTATGAATTAGAATGGGTATTAAAAATATTTAAGAAATTATGATACAAGATAAAATTTTACAAATCATTGAGAACCTTGAAGAAATGACAACTTCTAGTCAATTATCTTGGACATCAATCATAAAAAACTCACAAGAAAGGTTACTCAATACAACTGGAGAAGATGGTACTAGATATGAGTTAGAAGTAAGATTTAATTTGGTTCATGATGAATGGAAGTTAGAGTCTGGTCCTAGTTTGTGGTTAAGAAATCCTAATCTACCTAATGGTATGCTTTATGTTTATGGTAGTAAATACGATTTAAACAATCTTCGTAAAATAGTTATGGATAGATTTTGTACTGATATGAGTCCTTCAACAAAAGAAATTGAAGATGTATTGGATTCTATAAATAAAGGAATTAGTGTTTCTGTTTATAGAAATAATAAATTAAATAAAGTTCTAAATGGAATTAAATAAAATACATCAAGGTGAATCACTTGAACTACTAAAACAACTACCAGACAACTCTGTTGATTTGGTGATAACATCACCACCATATGCTGATCTAAAGGTTTATATAGATAATCCAGGAATACTTGCAGATGATTATGTTAATTGGTTTATTCCCTATTGTAAGGAAATAGAAAGAGTTATTAAACCAACAGGTTCTTTTATCTTAAATATTAATGATAAGGTTGAAAATGGATTTAGACATCCTTATGTATTTGATTTGATATCAAGATTACATAAGGAGACTGGTCTCAAAATGTTTGAGCGTTTATTCTGGAATAAAATGAAGGGTCTACCAAATAGAAGTAGATTTGGAGATAGAGTTGAGTATGTTTTTTGGTTTGCTAAAGAAAAAGGATTCCAGTTTTATATAGATGAAATGAGAACCGTTTACTCTGATCAATCTATTAAGAGAATGAAGAAACCATTAAAGAAGAGATTTGCTAGGACTGAGGAAAATCAGGATGCAAATGAATATAAGGAGTGGAAACCAAACCCACTGGGTGCTTTACCTACAACACTTGTTAGTATATCATCTGAATCAAAAAGAATAGCAGATAATCATGTTGCAGTTTACCCAGTTGAACTTGTTAAATACTTTATTAAAGGTTCAACAAAAGAAGGTAATTTAGTTTTAGATCCATTTATGGGTACAGGAACAACAGCATTAGTTTGTAAACAATTGGGTAGAGATTATATAGGGTTTGAACTACAACAAGATTATATTGAAATTGCTAATAAAAGAATTGGTGAATATGCTGAGAGTTACTAAAAATACGGGTAAGATAATCTCTATTAAGAGAGGAGATTTCCCAATAGATAGTTTTGTTATTATACCTGGTGTGACTGAATATAAAAACATATACTCTCAAATAAATCAATTAATATTTGATCACGGAGACTATAAACAATCCATATATGTTGAATTTGCTAGTGAAGGTGAATTGGATAGATTTTTCACTATGTTAATGAGAGAAATAAAGATTAATCAAATTACTAATGTAAGTGTTGATACAAAAACTAAATAAGATGATTGAAGGTTTATTGCAAAAGAACTTATCTTGAAAAAAATACAAACTTTTTTAAAATAAGAGATAAAGGATATGGTGAGAGTTATGCCAAATGGGAGAAAGGTAAACTTTATTCAATAAGAATGCCTGAATCAATAGAAAGAGAAATGGGTATTTGGTATTACACTCAAACTGAAGTAACTGACATCTGGTCTCCAATAAAGAAAAAAGACTTTGATAAGTTCTTTATAGATATAGATGAATTAAGAAATAATAAAATAGAATCAATATTAATAAAATGAAATACATATCAGATAGTGAAATACTTAATTGGAACAGACGATTAGAGAAAAGTGATTATTCTGTATCTCCGGTTCCAAATAATAAATCAGCCGAACCATATATTGGTTTCAAACAAAAAGTTAATGGGTTTAGTCCTATGGGTGGTGACCAGTTTGTATTGACAATTGATCCATTTATTCGATATGACTTTACATTTTCAATTGCTAGTAATAGAACTGAAACATTCTTCGACCTATTTAAGAAGTTATCACTTGAACCTTTTGGTAGTAAAACAATTTTCTCTGATATGAATACGAACAATGAGAAGATAACAGATATTCGATTTAGTGATGAGGTTATTGAAGGTAAAGAAGTAAATACTCATTATATTTTAGAAAAGGAATACGTCAGATATACTTATCATTTTGCTGGTAAACTAAGTTCTATTATGGCTTATATTATGTACTTAGAAGATGCTATCAATTTCTTCTCAGATATTTGGGGATATAGTGAAGATGGTTCTGAAATTTGTTTATTAAAATATCCAATTGGTACAGTTGTTTCTAAACCTACAGATAAATCTACTGACTATTTAGTTTTAGATTATAAGTATAGAAAAATTGATGGTAAATATTATATCGATTTCATTGTTAGTGAAATGATTAACAATAAAGGTTCTGTTATAACTTATGGTGAGATTTATACATTCAGAGAATCTGAATTATGTTATAGTCGTAACTCAAGAATTGATAATATTTTAAATTAATTTGGTAATTGAAAAATATTTACTATCTTTGTATTCACAAGGGAGTAGAACCTAATGCGGCGTGGAGGTCGTGTCAGCTTCTAACACTGATGGTCTGGGGTTCAAATCCTCCTACTCTCACTAATGGAAAAATGGTCAATCAATAACTTTTCTGACTTTCTTGAAAGAGAAAGACAGAATTGTTATTGGTTTTGGTTTAAAGGTAAAATCACAAGAAGAAGGAATAAAGTCACTGGGGAAATTTACGAACAAAACCTATCTAGTGAATGTGAATGGAACGGAATAAGACTTCAGAATGGATTTAATCATTGTTTTAATATTTTAACAAATAGTTATATGAGAGGATTAAAAGAAGGAAAATACAACGGTCAAACTAAGGCAGAGTTTGATAAGAATTATAAACGAGTTAAAGATATCGTTGATAAAGCAGCTGGCAGTAAAGAAAGAGCTGCTGTGTTAGCTCAAACACAAGCTAATCGTATAACAGATGAATGGAAAGCAATTAACAGAGCAATGGCTGCTAAACAAACATCTTATTTAAATAATACAGACTTGGAAGTTTATGAGTCTATTTTTGAGACTTTCTTTCAAAGAGCTTATGAATTAGGTTCTGTTTCTAAACAAGAATACAGAGATTATAAATTAGAGAAGTTGGGTATTTAATGACCAAGGGAAAAATTATAAAAACTAAATTTCTTTGTAAAACAACCATGAGTAGTGGTCCATATAATAGTATAGAACAGAAATTTACTGAGGGTAAATGGTATGATGGTGAATATGAAACCTGGGGTTGGAAAGATGGATATGAGTGTAATAATGGTTGGAGAAGATATTGGATTGTAAATGATGTCGGTGTCAAAGAAGAGATACAAAGAACAATGTTCAATGCAATTTTTGAAACAGATATTATTGAATTAAGAGATAATAAAATAAACGAAATAATAAAATAAAATGGAAGAAAAAGTAAAAAATATTACAGTAAGTAATGAGTTTGTAGACATCTACAAAAATTTCAATGTTGTTAGTCAAGTAGATAATATGAAGAAACTTTCTAAAAGAGAGTTATATTTATTGTTAACTGTTTGTCTTGATAAATTTTCAGATGAAGACCCGGTTATTAATTATAACTTTCAACCATTCAAGGATGAAGTTATGGAAATATTCGATGTTCAAGATGATAAAGATCCAATATCTCAATATTTGATTGAACTTATTGAGGAATCAGGTGATAAGTATATTGAAACTGATAATATTGTTAATGATAAAGGTGAGAAGTTACCAGACCCTCTAACAAAAGAAGAAGTTCGTGATGCTAAAATTAACATCATTAATCAAGATTAATTAAAATAATTTTACTATATTTGTACCTAAATTAAAAATAATATGCAAGAAGAATTAAAAACTGAAGAAGTTAAAGAAGTTATAATTGGCGACTTTAAAACAAAAAGAAAGTTACTAAACTTTGTTTCTGCGGTAAATGGAGCAAGAATACGTTTTATTAGAGATATTGCCTTTCTAAAAGGTGAGAAACTATCAGGTATCTTAGAGGGTGCTATTTTTAAGATCACAATTTGTGATGAAGGTACAATTAAATTTGAAGAGCAGGAAGGAACAAACCTTTCTGATAAGTCTATGATCCAAAGACTAATCAATGAAATTGATGAAATGGAAGTCACTGGATACGCACAAAAATTCGTTGTTAAAGGATTAGAGTTCGCTGATATCGATGGTAAACTTTGTTACTTAGAAGTTGAACATCAAAAACCGATTGATAAATTGAAATCTTTATTTGATGAAGAAACTAAATCGGAACTATCTGATAGAGGTTTCTCAATTCTTGATTCTCTTTTCTCGTCAGAAACTGATGAAGAAGTTGAGAATGAGATTATACTTTCTGAAAAAGATGCTGAGATTTTTGTAGAAGCGATTGAAAATCCCGCTGAACCAACTGAGTCATTGAAAAAAGCTTCTGAGTCTTATTTAGAGACTCAATTCCGTAAAATGAATGAAGAGAAGATCGTTGAGTTAGAAACTCGAATAGTAGATACTCAAATGGAGATTAGTAGATGTCAAATGGATATCAAGCAATCAGAGTCTAAGTTAAAAGAAAAAACAGAATCTTTGGGTGTGTTAGAAACACGTTTAGAATCTATGAAACCAGGTGAAGAACCAAATGGTTATGTATTCTTTGTATCTGAGGAACTAAAGAATATAGAGGGACTTGATGAAACTGAAACTAATATCGCAAATAAAATTGCTGATATTATGAAGTTGAAAAAAGATGTGTTGGTGAAGATGTTAACAGAGGGTTACTACAAAATCAAAATTGCTAAGAAAGAAGATATCACTAATCAAGATTTTGAATTAGATAAAGAAATCTACAGCAAAGTAATTTCTATTGACTCTCTTGGTAAATTCTCTATAACAGATGAAGGATTTGAATACCGAGGTGAATTAAATTGGCACCAACTAGTTGGTAAGATGATTCGTAATGGATTTGAACAAGAACCAGAATTTGATAAATTATGTCAATCTAACTCTTATGAGTCTAAAGAAGAAGAAAAAACAGGTTCCTTAACAGAGTCAATTCAAGAAGTTAATAAAGATATGTTGGTAAAGATTGAAGAGTTGAAAAAAGAAACAAAAAGCACTTCAATTGAAATAAAATCAAAAGACGTAAGAACATTTGATGAAGAAACTACATTAGTAGTTATGGGAACAATCGACCACAACGATAATCGTGATGTTGAAATCACTGACGACTATACCGGATTTGAAGTTTATGTTGGTAATAAAAAGATGAAGGGTGGTTATGAGTCCGATGGTTTTATTTCAATTATGACTTTAGTAGAGTTTGCTAAATGGCAAAAACAATATCCAGATGCTATGACTGATGGCGGTGGTGTAGGTTCATTCTTACTTCCTCATTTCAAAGGAACTATTGGAGTAACTGCTATGTATGATGTAGGTGAATTCACAAATGACTTTGATTTGGATGATTACATTCTACACCAAGATGGAATGGAAGATGCTTATGTGTCCTTGACTCTGCCAGAAGGAACTCAAATTATGAAGATGGATGATTATCATAAAGTTCCAGTTTCTGCGATGAGAGATTCGAAAATTGATAAAATTATTAAATAATGAAATATACTATAAAATATAGGATTAAGATACTTAGAGTTTATTGGAGGAAGTGGAGACGTTCTATTGATAATAGAATGACTATTGAGAGAAAGCAGATTACTACCTATGAAGAAAAAGCTATTAGACTTTGGAAGATACTTTTGAAAGATGAAGATACTCAAATGAATTATAATACTTCTGGAGTTAGACAGATTGAGAAAGATAATGTTCTTATGATGTTTCAACCAGCTGGTAATAGTGAGTATCTAATGACTCTTTTTGATGTTGATGATACAAGAAGAAGTTTATATGAGTTGCGTATTCCACAAAAAGAATCAGAAGTTGTTTCTGACTATTTTGATACTGAAATGGAAAAGCGTATGAAGAAAGCAGAAAATAATAAAAGATCTATTATAGAAACCGATCTTGATAAACTTTTGGAAAAAGAAGAAAAATTACTAACTGATAGAAAAAATAAATAATATACTTTTTTATTAAAATAAAATCCGTATATTTGTATAAATAAAAATATTTAGAATATGATAATTAAAAACATACACGAGAAGCTATTAGCTGGTATTCAAACAATGTTGATTGACACTAAGATCAATCTACCTTATTACGGTGAGTTTAACTTACACATCAACTTCGTTGAACAAGACTCCATTGGAACTTGTGCAGTCAATGTGACTAGTAAAGGTATGAACTTTTTCTACTCTCCAAAGTTTCTTGAAGATATGTCGAATAAAGAAGTGAACTTCATTACTTTACATGAAGACTTCCACTTACTTTTCAACCACCCACGTAGAACAATCACTGGTCAATACGACCATAAACTTTCTAACATCGCCCAAGATATGATTATCAATCACGTTATCTGGGAAGATATTCCACACACTTTTGTTGAAATTCCTAAGTCTCCAGATGGTAAGAACATGGCCCTATTCGTTCCAAAAGAATATACTGGTAAGTTAATCTTTGAAGAACTTTACGAGTGGTTAAAAGACGAGAAAGAAAAATGGCAGAAAGAGCAAAAGAAAAACTCTGAGTGTCAGTCTTGTAAAGGAACTGGTAAAAAAGACGGTGATAAAGGCGAGAAAGGTAAAGGCCAAGAAAAAGGTGATAAGGGAGAAGGTCAACCTCAAGATGGTCAAGGACAAGGCCAAGAAAAAGGTGAAGGTCAAGGCGAAGGTCAAGGCGAAGGACAACCTCAAGATGGTAAAGGAAACGGTGAAGGAAAAGGTGAAGGCGAATCTTGTCCAGATTGTGGTGGTACTGGAAACGATGGTGGTAAAGACTCAAGTGGTAAACCATCTTATGGTCCCTATGGTCAGAACCCATCTAAAGATGGTGACTCATTAGATACCTGGTCTAAAGAACAAATCTTCCAAGATATGGAAAATGGAACAGGTGAATACTTGGACAAACATATCGGTGATGATGTTCCTGAGGAATTAAGAGAAGCGATGGTTAAAGATGTTATGGAGCGTTTAGCAGCGAGAGGATTAGCAGCGGGTAATATCGAACAAACTCTTAACAAACTTCAAAAGAAAAGAAAAGACTATTTGAAAGAAATCAAAAGAGCAGTTTCTAATATGATTTTCGGTACGGTTAAACAAAAAACTATTGTTAAACCAAATCGTAGACAAATCTCAGGATTGAAAGGTAATCGTAAAGTGAAAACCAAAATCAATTGTATCTTAGATACATCTGGTTCAATGGGTGGAACTTTCGAGAGAGTTCTTTCTTACATCTACAGAAATGATATCGAGGTTAACTTAATTGAGGCTGATACCGAAGTTAAGTGGATTGAGAACATCAAGAAGAAAAGACAACTTGAAACAATGGTTATCAAAGGTCTTGGTGGCACAATGCTTCAACCGGCTATCAACTTAGTGGCTGAACAATTTAACGAATACAATACCGTTGTTTTAACAGATGGATATTGTGACTCATTAGACTTGTCAAAGATTAAAGGTAAAGTGTTAATGATTTCAATTGGAGTGAAAGTTCCAATCTCAAGAACTAACAACAAAGTGAAACAAATTATGGTTGAGAAAGAATCATAAAGATTTTCTTTTGAAATAACAAGAAGACCAGTCATAACAGACTGGTCTTCTTGTTTTAATCTATTGTTCTTTTTGGAACCATTGTATAGCCGGTGTTTTTATCAGTGAATGGGTAATTTTGCTAGCCGTTTCGGTTACTTCGTCTTCAAAATTTTCATATAACTTTAAGTATTTCATCTTTATTAATAGATATTTTATCCCGAACACCTCATATCCATCAAACTTATTTTACCAGATTTTCTACTATTTGCTGCAACTTTAGTTCTTGATGCAGTATATCCTTTTACTTGTAAAAGATTTTCTAATTCTATAAAATCTTCCTCTGAAATTGGAAAAGTGATAAAATCTTCCATTTTTTCAACTTTTTCACCTTCAATAAGTGATATTTTAAGAGATGGTTTAGGTAATTCTTCGACAAAAATGTGTTCACTGAACATTTTACCGTCTTTAAGATTTTCAATCAATTCACTCACAAATGTTTCAATCGTTTTCGTATTATTTATATCACCATTATTAATATTTTTTGGAAAACTTTTCAAACTTTTCAAGCTATCTATGTTAAAATTTTCGAATAATTTTACATGTTTCATATTTTTTATATTTTTTTATATACTATATATTAAATAAGAATCTTTATATTTGTTCTGTCAGTATATTGTATCGTCCGTATAACCTTTTCATTTTCATTTAATCAATAGTTCTTTTTGGCACCATTGTATATCCGGTGTTTTTATCGGTGAATGGAAGTCTTTTAATAACTTTAAATTTAGATACTTTACTAAGAGATATGCATTCTGGTTCAGTTGATTGATTATCAGAAAGAGATCCACAATAGTATATCTTTGTTTCCTTTTTGTCATTCCAATCGAAGTATATATAGTATATCTTTTTTGACTCATTATCATATGCGATATCACCAGATTTTGGAATCAAATCTTTGTTTTTGGATATCAGTCTTTTAAGATGTTCTGGATCAAAATCTATCAAAGACTCTGGATTTCCATTTTTCCAGAATTTAAACCAAGGTCCTATTTTTGATTCAAGTTCTGGATCGACCTGTAGAAAATCTTTGGATACCATTTTAGTCGATACAAAATTCTTAACAACCTTATCTATATCTCCTTTATAATTCTTATCGAACACCAAAACAGATTGGTCTGTAAGTATCGACATAAACTGATTGTCTTGTATAATCTTTGACCACAATTTTTTGGCGGCAATCTTTGCAATTACATTACTTGATGCGTATCCTAAATACTTTATAAACTCTTTGTATATCAAAATACCAAGTCCAGTTCCTTTGGATTCTGGTGGAATACCAGGAACGAAATGTAATCTATTGTTGTGATAGTTTACTTTTGATATTACCAAATATCTTTTTTCATGATCTTTTTCTTTTGTATAGTCTCCTAAAAAAGGGTATTTTTTTACTATATTTTCCGGAAAGATAACTTTATATAAGTCTTCTCCATCACCTTTTTCCAATAATTCGAATTTTATTTCAATATTAGTTATGTCTTTTGGATCTACCTTTGGGGCCTCTGGAAAAGAACCTTTAGGGGATTTAGGTATATTCAACCAAGATCCTTCTTTTGGAGTAACTAATTCTTTTATAAATTCTGTATATCTTATTAATTTTCTCATAAAATATATATTAATTTTTTGATTCAAACAATCAATAAAAATAAAAATATATAGTATATGAATTGGATTAAAAAAATAGGATTTATAGGTTTTATGTTCTTCCTTATAAAAGGACTTATTTGGTTGGGTATTTTTATCAGTGCTTATTTCATGTCAAAATAATTTAGTATCTTTGTATTATGAAAGTTATATTTTTAGATAATGATGGTGTAGTTTGTTTATACTCTGAGTGGGGTGGACGAAGTAAAAAGAAATTGAAATATCTGAAAGAGTTTCCAGGTGTTGAAAATTTACCTGCTTACATAAAAATGGATAACTTCAATGACAAAGCTGTTAACATTCTTAATTCAATCTTGGAGCAAACTGGTGCTGAAATCGTTGTTAGTTCAGATTGGAAACTATATTGTAGCTTAGATGAGCTAAAAGAAATGTTTACTAAGTATGGTGTTATTAAACAACCGATTGATATAACTCCTAATATTACTTTGAAGTATGATAAACAATATTATACTAAAGGAGAATTGGCGGAATACAGAGTAATGGAAATTAAGAATTGGATGAAAGAACATCCAGAAGTAACTCAGTGGGTTGCTGTTGATGATTTGGATTTAGGTGAAAAGTTTGGACCAATCTCTGGTAATTCTAATGGTGGTTTAACTAACTTTGTACTTACTCCTAAATCAACTGAGGGTATTAAACAATGTGGTATTAAAGAAAAGATAATTAAATTTCTAAATGATTAATGTTTTAGAGTTTTCAATGTCCAGAGAATATAAGTTTGCTTGGAATACATCAGCTAGAACTTTATTCTATATCTTCGATAATCTTACAGATTGTATGATTTTATATAGATATAAACTAGCAGAAAGAGATTATATATTTAGAAAGTTTGGTGCTTCAAATCCAGATAAAATAGCATTTGATAAATTAGATGGTAAAAATTTAATGCTATTTCATCTGGATGTTTATAAAGAATCTACCAATAAATTCAGAGAACTTTTAGAATATTGTTTACAAAACAATATAGATATTTATATACCTATTCATCAAATATCATCATCACAATGGTCGACTAGTCCAAATCAAATTCATATACAATTAATTAGTGATATACTAGATGATTATGATGTTAATAGATATAACTTTAAAGATATATCTTATAATAAAACATCTGAAATTCAAAATAGTATTATTGAAGTAACAAAACCATTAATAAGAGAAATCAATCTAAGGAAACTATTAGGTTAAAATTTTATAAACCAAGCTTTAACTGGTATACCTAGTTGTAAAGCTATAGTACTTCTTTTATGACCACCTACAAGATGATAAGGATCACCATCTGTATTTTTCAAGTTGATTATAAACGGAGCTGGTAATGATATTGACTTATTTTTGACTAGTGCGTCATAAGTTTTTAAATAATTAGCCATATCTTCTGAATTTGGTGCTAAATCAGTTTTTAATCTACTTCTTAAATCTTCGATACCTTCTACTCCCTTAGTAAAGGATACCTCACCTTTGAAACCTCCTTTACCAGAATTAGGACCAAATACTTGAGTTAAATCACCCATATTACCAGTTTGTTTAACCTTATCTAAAGACCAGTCTTGAATTTTACCTGATTTGATTAGGTTAAAAGCT
>Ga0209296_1000543_pt1 | contig 32851 bp, 25 predicted proteins | sample S_130206_EF_Meta_FD_187319 | JGI IMG/M metagenome (GOLD analysis project Ga0209296, IMG submission 187319) | Freshwater microbial communities from Lake Simoncouche, Canada to study carbon cycling - S_130206_EF_MetaG (SPAdes) (version 2) | ecosystem: Environmental > Aquatic > Freshwater > Lake ... | reverse complement strand
CACTTCAACGCCAAATTGCCGGGCAAGTTTGGCTAGATCAACTGCTTCGTCATCGTTCACTCCGCGCACGAGCACAGCATTCAGTTTGAGCGGCGTGAGTCCTTCGGCGATACACGCGTCAATCCCTGCCATCACATCGTCCGGAGTTGCCGTGGAACGGGTCACCCGCGCGAAACGATCAGCACGCACCGAATCGATACTGATAGTCACTCGATCGAGTCCCGCGCGCTTCCATTGCGCGAGGGCGTGTCGCGTGAGCAGTGATCCGTTGGTGATCATTGCGATTTCCACACTCGTTGTGTTGCGGATTCCGGCAATAATCGCGTCAAGTTCAGGGTGGAGGGTCGGCTCGCCGCCGGTGATCCGGATCTTGCGCACCCCAAGTCCCTCGGCGATCCCCGCCATGCGCACGATTTCGCTTGGCGTCAGAAGCCGGTCAGCAGGTTGAAACCGAACATCGGGTTCCATGCAATAGACGCATCGAAAGTTGCAGCGGTCGGTGATGCTGATGCGCAAGTCCAGAATGGTGCGGCCGTGCGAATCGATCATGCGCCGTCCCGCCCGGACGGCATCCGGTGCGGCTGGCAGTGGTTGCTGCTGGACCCGTTCCAGCCCAGCACTTCCGGCTTTGATTTGCGGCAATGCGATCGCACTTGCGGACGCGGTGCCGCTCCCGGCGCGTGCCGTTACAGCAACGTTGGCAGTGCCGATCGAGTGTGGCGCATCGGTTCGCAAGGCGTGGTGAGGGTAGCACACCGTGCACAGTGGACCGCTGCGCTCCGCAGTGCGCGCGTGACCGGTGGGTGTGGCGGTACCTTCTGAGGGATTGGAGACCCCAGGATCCATCGAAGTATTCGTACTGATGCTCGCAGTCGTAGCCGCGCTCTACGCAAGTGTTGGTCATGGCGGTGCGTCTGGCTATTTGGCGGTGATGGCCTTGTTTGGCGTGAGCGCAACGGTGATGCGTCCAACGGCGCTGATACTCAACGTATTGGTGTCGTTCCTGGCGACGGTGATGTTCGCTCGTGCGGGGCAGGTTCGTTGGCGCATGCTGGTGCCGTTCGTCATTACCTCAGTTCCCATGGCATTCTTGGGAGGGACGCGCACGCTGCAGGAAAGCAGTTTTCGGATAGTGGTGGCAGTAGTGCTCATGTTCGTTGCAGTGCGGCTCTTTGTTCCGGCACTGCAACGACCAGCTCGCACGGTGTCGCTGCCGATCGCCCTTGTGATCGGTGCAGTCATCGGCGCACTCTCCGGCCTTGTTGGCGTGGGCGGCGGCATCTTTCTCACGCCGTTACTGATCCTGTGGGGCTGGTCAACACCGCGCGAGGCCGCCGCTTTGTCCGCACCGTTCATTCTGGTCAACTCGATTGCCGGTCTGACGGGAATGATGACCCAGGGAATTCACTGTGAGCAGTGGATTTGGTGGGCGTGTGCTGCCGTTGTTGTCGGCGGGTGGATTGGCGCGCAGTGGAGCATTCGCGGCGCTTCGCAGCGGACGTTGCGTGTCTTGCTGGGAGTGGTGATTCTGGTGGCGGCTATGAAGTTTGTGCTGGTCTAAAGCAGACTTGGCGCGTACATTTCTGGCCATGCCCCTCCTGAATCCTGGCCGTAAGGCTGCCGCTTTCTCCGCTCCCGACCAAACTGGCACGCTCCGAACGCTTGCCGAATTCAAGGGTCGATCCGTCGTGCTGTACTTCTATCCAAAGGATGACACGCCCGGTTGCACTGTGGAAGCGTGCTCCTTCCGTGACGGGTGGGCAAAGTTGCGCAAGGCAGGTATCGAAGTCCTCGGCGTCAGCCCAGACGGCACCGCGAGCCATGTGAAGTTCATCAAGAAGTTCAAGCTTCCGTTCGCATTGCTCGCGGACGAGCCCGCCGCCGGCAAGGCACCGAAGTTGTGCACGGCCTACGGAACCTGGCAAGAAAAATCCATGTATGGCAAGAAATACATGGGCGTTGCACGCACGACCTACCTGATTGGCCCCGACGGCAAAGTGGCCGCACGGTTCGACAAGGTGAAGCCCGAAGGCCACGCCGACGAGATCCTTGCCGCCGCCGCCGCGCTAGGCTCCGCACCATGCACGCCGTCGAAATCCGCTTCCTCCGCCTCCACCAAGGCGCGCAGCTCCCCGCGTACCAAACCGAGCACGCGGCGGGCCTCGACCTCCACGCCTGCATCGAAGCGCCGGTGACACTTGCGCCCGGTGACATCGCGATGATTCCGTGTGGATTTGCCATGGCCATTCCACACGGCTTTGAAGCGCAAGTTCGACCACGATCCGGTCTTGCCACGAAACACGGGATTGGCATGCCAAACTCTCCGGGCACCGTTGATAGTGATTACCGCGGTGAGATGAAGGTGCCGCTCGTCAATCTTGGTCGCGCGCCATTCACGGTGGAGCATGGAATGCGAATCGCGCAAATGGTGGTGGCGCCAGTGGCGCGGGCGACGGTCCGCGTGGTTGAGGAACTTGACGGAACATCGCGCGGCGCGGGCGGATTTGGCAGCACCGGGCACTGACCGGAAACGCGCCGCTCCGTATCATCTCGGAATGACCACCGCGACCGCCCGTGAAGTCACTGTCCCGCTTCTTGACCTCAAAGCTCAGTACGCCACTATCCGTGCGGAGATCGAGCCTGCTGTGCTCGCCGTGATGGAGAGTCAGTATTTCATCGGCGGGCCCAAGATCGACGAGCTTGAGAAGGAAGTGGCCGCCTATTGCCACGCCAAGCATGCGATCGGCTGCGCCAACGGTTCTGACGCCATTCTGCTTGCGCTGCAAGCGCTTGATGTTGGTCCTGGCGACGAGGTGATTCTTCCAACGTTCACATTCTTCGCCACTGCCGGTAGCGTGCATCGCCTGGGCGCGCGCCCGGTCTTCGTGGACATCGACCCCACCACCTACAACATTTGCCCAAAGTCAATTGAAGAAGCCTTCGGCTGTTGCAAGAAGGTGAAGTGCTTGATGCCCGTGCATCTCTTTGGTCAAGCTGCGGATCTTGACAGCATCATGGCGATCGCCAAAGCGCGGAATCTGACGGTTGTTGAAGACTGTGCACAAGCCATCGGTACCGAAGACGTGCACGGTCGCCGCGTGGGCAGCGTTGGCGACATTGGCACATACAGCTTCTTCCCCTCGAAGAACTTGGGTGGATTTGGCGACGGCGGCATCATGGCCACCAACTCCGATCTTCACGCGGCCCGCATGAAGCGCCTGCGCAATCACGGCATGGAGCCAAAGTATTTCCACCAAGAAATCGGCATGAATTCGCGCCTTGATGCGCTGCAGGCCGCGGTGCTCAGCATCAAGCTCCGGCACCTTGATTCGTGGAGTAATGCGCGCCAGCGCAATGCCGCGTGGTACGACGAGTTCTATACCGCCCATGGTGCCACCGACAGCTCAGTTCCGGTGGATGCGGGCGGGCTTCCACTTCGTTTCCCGAAGGCGCCGACTGCTGGTCGTCACATCTACAACCAGTACGTCATCCGTGTGCCAGCGCGTATCCGCGACGCCGTGCGCGATGAGCTCACCAAGCGCAAGATTGGTACCGAGATCTACTACCCGCTCTGCTTGCATATGCAGGAGTGCTTCAAATTCTTGGGGTACCAGAAGGGTGTGTTCCCGCATTCTGAGCGTGCTGCGCTGGAAACGATCGCTATGCCCATCTACGGCGAACTGACGGAAGCACAGCGCCACTGGGTTGCCGAGAGCGTTGTGGAAACGGTCAAGAAACTCGCCTGATCGCTCAAGCGCTGACGCATCCACGTCACTATGTTTTGCTGCGTGTGCGTCCGTCACGCCAGCGCAGAAAGTCCCGTGAGTCCAATGGGCTCGCGTGCAAAGAACGGCTCCGCGCTTGTTGTACCGATGCGACTGCCGAAGTATGTACCCGCCGCGTCAAGCCAGTCCACTATCCGTCGGTTTCCCGGGTTGTCTACAAACTGGCTTCGATACGCCAACACAGCATTGCGTTTCTGCTCACTAAAGCCCGTCGTGTCAAACACGAACGAGGGCTGCGGCACAATGCGTAAATGCGTCGCGTAGTAGTGAAACAACCACTTCGGATAAATCGGTTCGCCCGCCAAGCCGCAGTTGGTGAGCTTGGCGTCAAAGCGTGCGTCTTCAACGATGCGGGTCCCAGCAATGTGATCTGGGTGCGCGTCTTCAAAGTACGGAACAAAGATCATCTCTGCGCGGAAGGTGCGGATCACCGAAGCGACTTTGTGCCGCGCTTCGATCGAATGCGTCACCGTGCGATTCGGTAGGTCGAGCGTGATGCGCTCTGCGCCAAGAATGCGCGCGGCTTCCGCTGACTCGCGCGCCCGGGTGGCTCGATCCCCAAAGGGCGTTGGCTCGCCATCGGTCAGGTCCAACAACAGTACGCGATGCCCCTGCGATACCAATCGGGCAATGGTGCCTCCCATGCCAAGTTCTTGATCGTCGGGATGCGGTCCTGCAACAAGAATGTTCATGCGCAAAGCCTAGCGGCGCTTTGGGGAAGCGCCGGCCGGAGTGACGGGGCGGGCGGCAATTTCCGCTGCCAGGCGCTTGAGCGCAGCCAATCGTGCCACATCACCGTCCAGTCGCCCAGCAAATTCAGCGCAAATGACATGTGTCAGGTCCTGCAACTCCGTGGCAACTTCGCCCTGGCGGAGGGTGCGCGCCCGCGTCACTTCCGTCAAACACCGGGCGAGTTGCATGAGCAGGGCTCGGTCGGAAGCCAAGTATGCGTCAGTGACCGGTGCGTCTCGGGCTGCTGCAAGCCGTGCCCCAAGTGTGTTGCGTGTTGGCAGCCATGGCTCCAGCGTTTCCGCAAGCCGCGCTACTACAACCATGAGCGGTAAGTCTGACTCAACGTTAGCAATATCCGCTTCCGCGGCTTCGTCCTGGCCAGCGAGAAATGCTTCGAGCGCCAACGCGCCACGCGCAGCAATGGCTTTCGGGTGCGGCATCCATCCGTCAGCGGGTGCTGCAAAGCCTCCCCACGCGTTGAGTTGGCGTTCCGCACCTTCGTATCTCTGCAGCGCTGCGGACCACTCCAGCAGTTCGGTGATTCGTGATCCTTGCAACATACGGCGCGACGCTTCCGTATTTGCCTTTCCACTCGCCCATGCGCCCGCCCATGTGCTTCTTCGGCGGTCGAGTTCCTTCAGCAATTCACTTGATCGTCCCGAGCACGTATTGATCGCCGCTGGGTCTCCGCGTCTGACCATGCGTTCGAATCGACCGGCCACCATCAGATCTGCCTCGGTAGCGAACATGTCCATGGCATCGCGCGCGGCCTTGCTGCGAGTGGGGTCGCGCAGAGCCGCGGCCCATCCCTTACTGGTGGATTCGAACGCAGCGCGAGACGGAGCACGCACTGCGCCGATCGTATCGACCCATCCTTGAATGGCGCCAAGTCGTAGCAGATCTGCAGCAGCTTCCTGTAGTGACTTAACCGCCAAGTCAGTGCCAGCGTCCGAACCACGTGCTAGATCAGGTAGTCCCACCGCAACCCGAACGCCGTGTGTGATGGCACGCGCCCGCAATTCTGTTGCCACAGCGCGCAGGTCGGTTCTGAGTGTTGCAGGGTTAAACGCCACGCACGTCGCTTCGGCTGCAATAGCATCAGCACATCGCTGTGCGTGTTCGCTGTTGAATGCGCCGGCGAGTGCGTGCAGGCCTTGGCACACGGCGTTTGTCGTCCACCCATCCGGTTGATTTGACAAGGTCGTCCCAGCTTCGATCGCGCGTGAGCATTCACTGATTGCCTGCATGTTGGCAGCGTCGCGCGCGCCTCGAGCGCGCTCGTACGCCGCGGCAAGTGCTTGGCGTGTTTCGGGATCGATCCATGTGGCTGCCGCGAGTACCGCGTCCGGGTCGCGTGTAGTGACCAGGGTGGGGAGCTTCAAATCAACGCGTGCTGGCCAAGCCGTTGGCGATGGTGCCGGGATGCGGGATTCCAACAGCGCGACCGCCTGCTCCAATGGCACAAGCATTGGCGCAAGGGTCACCTCTGGATGATCGGGCGTCGGCAGCGGCTCAAGCCCATTGGCACTCGCTTGCACAAAGCGCAGCAATGCTTCATCCAATGCCTTGCGATCAATGTCCTTCGCTAGTGGATTGCTGAGCGTCTGATCAAGTTCCGTACGCACGGCTGCCATTCGCAGTCCGGCGATCACCATCGCTTGCGAATCAAATGGAGCGGCCGCACCGTGAAACAGCAGATCGAACGCCACGCGTCGAAAGTTCACTCGTGCATCACGCGTGAGCCCTGCGGTTTGCGTCACCAGTCCGTCCATCTCTGTCCGCAAGGTGCGCGCCGCATCAAGGGCAGCGTTGGCATCGGTCAGGGAGCGCGGCAATTCCAGCGCAGCAGCAGCGAACAACACTGACGTCGTTCGTGCCGAAACGCTCGCAGTCAAGTGCAGCGTTCCGAGCGCACAAAGCAGTGCGCAGGCAGCGCGAACCGCCCATCTCATGCATCGGCCTCATTGGTTTGCAGAGCGCCGTATCGAACCCATTCAAGTCGAAGTCCATGGGGCGGCATGGTTGGACCAGTGGCTGAGCGATCGCATGTCGCCAGTGCTTCGCGCACATGCGCCACATCAATCTTCCCACGGCCCACTTCTACAAGCGTGCCGGCAATGATGCGCACCATGTTGTAGAGAAATCCGCTGCCAGCCACTTCAATGGTGATCCGCCCAGGCTGCGGTGAGATCACCGTGCATCCATATATTGATCGCACCGTTGTCTCGCGGCCGTGACTCGCCTGTGCAAACGCTGCAAAGTCATGCGTGCCCACCAGCACGCCCGCCGCGGCTGCCATGAGTGTGTGATCAAGAGGGTGTCTAGTACTCCACACGTAGCGTTTCTCAAAGAGCAGATTCCCGTCAGTGCCCAAGTCGCCATGTGCGATCGAGTAGCGATAGCACTTACTCACGCAATCCCCAATCGGATCAAAGGTTGGGTGCGCCACTTCGGCGGAACGAACGCGGACATCGTGCGGCAGCCGCGCGTTGATCGCCAGCGCCATACGCTCCACCGGAATGCGCGTCTCGGCGGTGAAGGCTGCCACTTGTCCAAATCCATGCACTCCCGCATCGGTGCGGCTCGCGCCCATCACAATGACTCGGCGCTTCACGGCGATCGCAACCGCAGCCTCCAGCACGCCCTGCACCGTGCGCAGTGACGGTGCGCCAGGCGGATCTTGGCGCTGCCAACCGTGGAAATTGGTGCCGTCGTAGGCGACGACCAGTCGGAAACGCGGCATCGTGTCAGGATAGGTGGGAGACGGGGCGGCTGCAGTTATCGGCGACAGGCTTCGTTGACTTGTGGGAAGTTGGCGCCCACGACCGCATGGACGCCAGGAAATCTGGCATTTGCCCGTCAGAATTCCGATCGTTCGCGAACTAAGGTTGGACAAAGCGCGTCTTGCCCCTACATTCAGTGATGCACGGGCGAGTTGCCCGAGCAGATTCCATACTCAGCACCCGATTCCGGGATGCGTGCACTTAGGCAGGAGCAACTCCACACATGAAGAACTACTACTTTGTTGCATCGTCCGCGTTGGTACTCAGCGCATCCACGTTCGCTCAGGTCATCGTCGACGGTACTGCCGAGGCGGTCTATGGGCCAGCCGCGGTCGTACAGTCAGTGGGAACCGGTTTCGGTAACAGCACCGACGGCCTGAAGGGCACTTGCAACGGCAGCGAACTTGATGGCGCCTTTGCCAGCCTCGACGCGACCGCCGGCTACCTGTATCTGACGTTTGCCGGCAACATGCAGAGCAACTTCAATAAGTTTGAAATGTTCATCGACTGCAAGGCGGGTGCTGGTCAGAATCAGTTGCGCAGCGACAACCCAGACGTTGACTTTAACGCTCTGAATCGCATGGGTGTAGACGCCGTCAATGCGCTGCCTGGTCTGAAGTTTGACGCCGGATTTGACGCAGACTTCTACTTCACTTGCACCGGCGGAAACTCGCCGTACACCCTCTACGCAAACTTCGCTCAGGTACTGACTGCGGGCGGTGGAATCGGCGCATACATCGGTCAAAGCGTGACGGATCCAACCACTGGTGTCATTCGCATTGACGACGTGACCTTTGGCATCCAAGCGGCCATCGACAACAGCAACATCGCTGGCGTGGATGGCAATCCAGCCGGCACCTCAACCGGTGCTGGTGTCAGTACCGGTATCGAAGTCCGCATCCCTATCTCCGTGCTCGGGTGGGACGGGGTGAGTCCAATCAAGGTCTGCGCATTCATCAACGGTGGTGGGCATGATTACGCATCCAACCAGTTCATCTCTCCGCTACCTGCTGGGTACGGAAACATGGCTGAACCGCGTCGGATTGACATGTCGGTGATCCCTGGAGATCAGTTCTTCATCATTGGCGGCGGCACTCCGCCGAATCCATGCCCGTCCGACCTTGACGGCGATCACTTCGTCGGCGGCTCAGACTTGGGAAACCTGCTTGGCGGGTGGGGAGTCTGCGGCGCAGTGTGCCCTGCAGATTTTGACCATGACGGCGTCGTCAGCGGATCAGACCTCGGGAAGATGCTTGGCGATTGGGGCCAGTGCCCCGGTTAATGCTCGGTGACTCTTAGAGCCATTGTCACTGCAGATGATGGCTGACGCATGAAATACCCGCGGGTCCGGCATATGTGCCGGACCCGCGGTTCTACTTTTATCGCGCAACGTCATGCGCATCGGCAAGCCGCGCGCCATCTTCACCACTGGCAAAGAGATGTGCGGCACCAAGACCGATGTGAACCAACACGGAGCCGCCTTCCACCAGTCGATCATCATTCTCAATGCGCGCGGTCAGACGTGTTCCGCCAATCATGACAGCGACGTCCATACGGTCTCCAAGTCGCTCGATGGCACGTACGGTGGCGGGCACCGAAGTGCCTTCGGTCGCCGTGTTTCCCGCGCCTGCATCCGCGCTGTGTAGGACACGCAATTGGTCGGGTCGCACACCCAATGTCGCCGGACCAGCGGGCATCCGCGGCCAGCGCGCGGCAGGCAATGGCACACGCATATCAGTGGAAACGAACACGCCGGCATCGACGCGGCCGTCAATGAAGTTCATGACTGGCGTACCTACAAATCCAGCCACAAATCGGTTTGCTGGACGCGCATAGCACTCGCCCGGCGTCCCAAACTGTTGGACAACGCCAAACTTCATGACCACCATTCGGTCCGCAAGCGTCATCGCCTCTTCTTGGTCATGCGTCACATACACCATGCTGGCTTTGGTGCGTCGGTGCAGTTCCCGAATCTCCGCGCGCATTTCAATCCGCAAGCGAGCGTCAAGATTGGAGAGCGGTTCATCAAAGAGGAACACTTGTGGCTCACGTACCAACGCGCGCCCCAATGCCACACGCTGTCGTTGCCCGCCTGAGAGCGCGCGCGGCAGACGCGCAAGGAGCGGCTCAATACCAAGTGTCCGCGCAGTATCAAGCACCTTGCGCTCAATAGCAGCAAGCTCCGCACGTCGCTCCGTGGCATGAAACAGCAGACCGGAAAGGCCACTGTGCTGGCGGCGGCGCAGTAGTCCAAACGCCATGTTCTTCTCGACCGTCATGTGCGGATACAACGCATAGTTCTGGAACACCATGGCTACATCACGATCCTTCGGTGGTAAGTCATTCACCACGCGACCGCCGATCGCCACTGTTCCGCCAGTGATCGCCTCAAGGCCAGCAATCATCCGCAGCAGCGTGCTCTTGCCGCATCCGGATGGCCCAACAAGCACAATAAACTCACCGTCTCGGAAGGCAAGCGTCGCCTCGCTGACAGCGCGGACATCGCCGGAGTAAGTTTTTGAGACGTGGTTCAGTTCGATGGTTGCCATGTGTTTCCTTCGCAAATCGTCAGCATGCCGCTGACTTTCCAGCCCGTCAGCCCTTCACCGCACCTTTACCGAGACCTTCAATAAATTGCTTTTGCGCAGCCAAGAACAGCAAGATGCACGGCACCATGGTGGTCAGGCTTGCGGCCATCAGTAAGTTCACTTTGGTGATGCCACCGTATTGATTTCGGAACGAGTTCAACGCCACGCTCAGCGTTGCTTGGTCGTCGCTTTGCAGATAGATGAGCGGCGCCAAGAAGTCGTTCCATGTGAAGATGAATGTGAAGACCGCAGTGATGGCGGTTACCGGCCGGGTGAGCGGCAGAATCACGTGCCACCAGATCCCAAACCACCCTTGGCCATCAAGTCGCGCGGCTTCCAGGAGCGCCTCCGGAATCTGCGCAATGAACTGCCGATACATGAAGATGAAGAATGCGTTTCCAAAGAACGCCGGCACCACCAGCGGCAGGAACGTGTCAATCCAACCCAAGTTGCGGAACAAGATGAACAGCGGAATCATGGTGACTTGCGCAGGCAACATCATGGTGCCCAGCATCACCAAGAACATCGGCCGACTGCCGCGGAATCGCATACGCGCAAACGCCATGCCAACCAGGCTTGAACTCAGTGCCGTCCCAGCGGTGGCCAGCACGGTCACCACGACGCTGTTGGCGAGCGCATCCAGAAATCCAGTCCAGCGCACGCTTCCCATCTGCATCAGTGCATCCGGGTAGTTGTGCCACTGCGGATCAGTTGGAACGAGCGCCGTCAATCCGCCGCGCACGGTTGCTGCCTGTGCCGCTTCAGGCGTCATCAGGCTGACCGCCACCATCCACCACAATGGGAACAAGAACGTCACTGTTCCAGCGATGAGCAGTGCGTAAATCAGAGATTTTCCTGTGCGACTGCGCATGATTATTTCTTAAGCGCCTCATAGTAGATGTGTCGCGCACTCGAGCGCAGGATCACCACGGTGACCACCAGCACCACCGCAAGAAGTATCCAAGCCATCGCGGACGCATAGCCCATTTCGTAGTACTCGAAGCCCTGGTTGTAGAGGTAGAGCACATAGAACCGAGTCAGGTCACCTGGCTCTCCGCCAGTCATCACGAACGCCTGCGTAAAGACTTGGAAGCTACCGATCACCGCCATCAGCACATTGAACAGAATCACCGGTCCAAGCATTGGCAGCGTGATTCCTACAAAGCGACGCACCCTGCCAACGCCATCCACTTCGGCGGCTTCGTTGAGTTCATCCGGAATACCTTGTAACCCCGCCAGGTAGATCATCATTGATCCACCAACAAACCACGCACTCATGATGGCAAACGCGGGTGCACCCCAGGTCTTGGCGTCCGCCCCAAACCAATGCGGCGGCGCGAGTCCAAACGGCGAGAGGAGCGGCGCGAGTACGGAATTCATCAAGCCAGCGTCGGAATCAAACACCCAGCGCCACAACACCGCCACGCCGACACCTGCCAGCACGCTTGGCAAGTACCACGCCGCGCGGAAGAACGGAATACCGCGCACCTTCTGGTTCATGAGAAGGGCAGCACCAAGCGCCAGCAATTGTCCAAGTGGCACCGCAACCAGGACGTAATAAAGAGTCACCGCCACGCTGGTCTTGAAACGCGAGTCTTCAAGCAATAATTGCTGATAGTTGCCAACGCCCACCCACTTCGCTTCGGAAAGCGTGGCAAGTCCGCGCCAACTGGTGAAGGACAGGAGCAGCGAAAGCACCACTGGGAATGCCATAAACACTGCAAATCCCATGATCCATGGTGATGCAAACAGGAACCCCGCGCGTTCTTCACGCGCTTCATGGCGGGGCAGGGGGCGCTTGCGGAACCACATTACGACGGCGGCCGCACCAGCAGCGGTGATTGCAATGATGATGGTGGTCAGCATGCGCCAAGGCATCGCTGGAAAGCCACCGCGCCCAAGTGGACTGTCTCGCTCTTGTTTCCAGAGCGTTTCAAAGGCAGCCACCGCCTCCGGTAGCGGCTTGTTGCCAGTCTTCAGACCCTCATCAAGATTTGTTCCCAGCAGTTGCTCAAACTTTGCATTCGGTGGCCAGTTGATGACCTTTGACGTTGGAATCGCATCAAGGAAGCCTCGATCATTTGTCGGCTTGGCCTGATCGATGAATGCATCGCTCTCCGCCGCCGCGCGATTGGATGGAATGGCCAACCCAAGCCGTGCCTGCGCCTTCTGACCTTCGACGTTTGTCAGCCAGCGCACCAACTTCCACGCGTCATCCTTGTGCTTCGATTGTGCGGAAATGCTCCACGAAACCGTCAGGATGATGTTGGCTCGTTCGCTGCCGCGCGGAAGCGGAGCAAAGTCCCAGTCAAAGGCCTGAATTCGCCGGTATTCAGGCACAACCCAACGCCCGAACGGCCCCGCCATTCCAACGCGTCCAGTGCTAAATACGGCAGAGCCCGTGGCGATTTTGCTTCGACCACTGGTGAGCGCATGTTCCTCATCATGGCGCCACGCGCGCAGTCGTTCCAGTGCGGCCATGGCCTTTGGATCCGTGATGGTCACATCATCGAACGTTTCGCCAACTACATCGCGCCCTTCAGTGAACAGATAGGCACGCACCATGGCGGGCCACGTCACAAACTCCGCACCAGTGAAATGCTCGCCGGCATCGTCCTTTGCTGCGCCGATGGCGCGTGCGGTGGCGATGAAGTCATCCCATGTCCAATCGGCCTTCGGAAGCGGCACGCCCGCCTTCTGAAACAGGTCCTTGTTGTAATAGAAACCAACCGTAGTGAAGTCCTTGGGAATACCCCACAGCGTGCCGCGCCCGGCAGTGAGGCCGTCGTAGCGGAATGCATCAACCACTTGCGGATACAGGTCAGCGATCTTCAGTGCGCCCGGCTCTGTTGATGCCGTATCGGCAGCAACGAAGCGATCCAGTGGCTCCATCAGTCCCAGTGCTGCAAAGCTGGGGATTCGCTCATTGCCAACGTAGAAGATGTCCGGCGGTTCGCCCGCGGCCATCATGGTTTGTAGTTTCGTATAGAAACTGCCGGCGTCGCCCGGATTGATTCGCTTGACGTGCAGCCCCGGATTGGCAGCCTCAAATGCGCGGAGGCTCGACTCCACAATGTCGTCTTCCTCCGGACCGCCTTCGCCCGACCAATGCAATACGGTCAGTGTGGTGCCACCCGCATCGGTGCGCGAGCGTGCCAGTTCGCGCCAGCCAACGCGCGCAAACGCCCAAACGACCAGTGCAACGGCGGCCACTCCGAGCGTCCAGCGCACGGTGATTGCAACTATCCTTGACACATTCACCGCGATGCCGTCACGCGCCATGAAACAAAGAATAGCAACCACACGATCGGCACCCGTCACGCGCGCAGCACTGCTCCGGGCGCTGTTGGCATGCACCGTGACGGGCATTGCGGGTGGCGCCGTTGCAGCCGAGGTCGCGTTTCCCCCGGCATTTCCCCCCGCCGCAGCGTCAGGCACTCAAGCGGATAGCCGCATTCCGCCAAGTATGCGTGCCGAGCCGCTTGCGGACGGTCGTTGGCGAGTGACGTTCACGCTCGATGCCGCGCACGCGGTCAATGCACAGTCAGTCGCCGTTGCTGGAGACTTCACCGGTTGGCAGGGGCAAGCGGCCGCCATGACACGCGCCTCCGACGGCAGCTTTTCGGCAGTCATTGATGTTCCCCCCGGAACGCGTCGCTACAAGTTCATCCTGGATGGCACTCGTTGGATTGCCGATCCCGCGAATCCACGTGGCACGGACGACGGCAACAGCGGAAAGAACTCCGTCATCGACCTCGGGCCGGAAGTGGCGCTCGATCCTTCACTCGCGCGCCGCGGCGACAGTGTCGTGGAGGGTGCTGCGTTCCGACACAGTCCCAATCTCCCCTCGGACCGCGAGCGCGTGGCCGACGCGTGGCATGTGCGCGCCCGAACGCTCCGCGGTGATGTCGAGCATGTGGACTTGTATTGGAGATCGCCCGCCCCAACAGCGCCCGCTGCGCCAGGGATCCCTGAGGCTGCCGCCGCCGCCCCCACTGTCACCACGGGTCACTTCCCGATGGCTTACGTTGGCACCCGTGGGCCGTTCGATATCTGGGATGCGGTACTACCCCTGACAGGCAACCGCACAATCGCGTACACGTTCGTAGCAAAGGATGGTCAATTGTCTGTGAGTGATCCCAACATCTATTCCCTCGATACCACGTCCGCCTCGCCTCTCCGCACTCCGGCATGGGCCAAAGATGCGGTCTGGTACCAAGTCATGGTGGACCGATTTCGTAACGGTGATTCCAGCAACGATCCCAAAGGCACCATTCCGTGGAAACACGATTGGTACAAATCATTCGGCGCCGAAGGCAATGACGGTCAGACCTTCTACAAGCACTTTGTCTTTGGTCGATTTGGCGGTGGCGATATCGCCGGCCTGCGTGCCAAACTGCCGTACCTTCGTTCGCTTGGTGTAAATGCGCTGTATCTGATGCCGATGTTTCAGGCCAGCACTCCGCATAAATACAACACTGCCAATTACATTCACGTCGACGAACACTTTGGCACCAAGGGTGACTACGCGCCAGCCGTTGCGAAGGAAGACATCCTTGATCTTGCAACGTGGACGTTCACGCCCACTGACAAAGCATTCTTAGACTTCATTCGCGAAGCCAAAGGAATGGGATTTCGCGTCATCATTGACGGCGTATTCAATCACTGCGGAACGGATCACCCCGCATTCCAAGACGTAAAGCGCAATGGTAAGGACAGCAAATTTACCAGTTGGTTTGACATCACCAGTTGGGATCCATTCAAGTACGACGCATGGTGGGGATTCAGCGAATTGCCCGTATTCCGCAAGGATCCTGAGCATGGGCTCGCCGCCGAATCAGTCCGCAAGCATCTCTTTGAAATCACTCGGCGCTGGATGGACCCGGATGGGGATGGCGATCCGAGCGATGGCGTTGATGGTTGGCGTCTTGATGTTCCTAACGAAGTTCCACTTCCATTCTGGCACGAGTGGTGCAAGCACGTCCGGAGCATCAATCCGGATGCGTACATCGCCGGTGAAATTTGGGAGCGCGCGGATCAATGGCTGGACGGCAAAGCATTCGATGCCGTCATGAATTACGAATTTGCAAAGCCGCTGGTGCGATGGGTCATTGATCGCGCCAACAAGATCACGCCCACCGCATTGGACCGCGCGCTGGCGGAGCTGCGCTTGGCGTACCCCGCGGAATGCACTTATTCAATGATGAACTTGGTGGACAGCCATGACACCGACCGCGTGTCGAGCATGGCAAAGAATCCCGATCGCATCTACAACCAGAAGAATCGTGAGCAGGAAGGCGATCCGTACGACGCTAGCAAGCCCGGTCCTGCCGACTATGCCAAGCAGCGCTTGATGGCGTTGGTGCAGATGACCTACGTTGGCGCACCGATGATTTACTTCGGTGATGAAGTTGGCATGTGGGGTTCGAATGACCCAAACAACCGCAAGCCAATGGTGTGGGAAGACCTTGGCGTCTATCAAGATCCGCAACAGTCAGTTGATGTTGCGCTCCTTGACCATTATCGAACTGTGATCGCGTTGCGTACCGCGCATCCCGCGTTGCGTACGGGAACGTTCCGCACCGTCCGCACCGACGACGCACAAGACGTCTGGGCCTTTGTACGCGCCGGGCATGGCGAAGAGTTGTTGGTGGCAGTGAACGCATCCGATCGACCAGCCACCGTCTCGTTTGCAGACCTGGGCGATGGTTGGGAGGACGTCTTCGGAACGCCAGGATTTGCCGACAACGGCATGGTCTCTGCAACGATTCCTGCTGTCGGCGGCCGGGTTTGGCACCGACGCATCAAGTGAGAATTTCAGCATGAAGCCGCGCACGAGTCATTCCGCCATTCCCGCCATCTTCGCGCAACGCCGTGCTGGCACACTTCTGCATCTTTCATCGCTGCCAGCGCCGCACGGAGTTGGCGACCTTGGACCAGCGGCCCATGAGTTTGCGCGTTGGTGCGCATCAGCAGGGCAGTCGGTGTGGCAGATGCTTCCGGTGGGCCCAGTGGGTGCTGGCAATTCGCCGTACGCCAGCACATCCAGCTTTGCTGGCGAGCCACTCTTCATCAGCTTGGAGCTCCTTGTAGAGGAAGGCCTTCTCTCGCGGGCATCGCTGCGCCCATCCCGCGGCGAACCCGCCGTCAGCGCCGAAGGGCCAGTGAACTGGACCGCCGCACGACGCTTCAAGGAACCGCGATTACGCGCTGCCTACCAAGCGCAACGCCGGAAGACCCGTGGCGTACCGGCCGCGCTGCGCGCGTTTGAGCGCCAACATGTTTCGTGGCTTCCTGGTTGGTGCCGCTTTGCCATGTCGCAGCGCGGCGCATCGCCGGACCCCACGTATCACATCTGGGTTCAGTGGGAATTTCAGCGCCAGTGGAACCTTCTTCGTGCGCGCTGCGCGGCATTGAATGTCCTGCTTTTGGGCGATGTCCCGATCTTTGTCCCCCTTGATTCCGCTGACGTTCAAGACAATCCGCGCCTGTTCCGCCTCGACCGAAGCGGTCGCCCCGAAGTGGTGACTGGAGTTCCGCCCGATTGTTTCAGCACCACGGGCCAACTGTGGGGTCATCCGCACTACCGATGGAGCGAGCATCGTCGTACCGGATTCGCGTGGTGGATTGCGCGCATAGCAGCCAGCCTCGCTCGCTTTGACGCGCTGCGCATTGATCACTTTGTCGGTTTCGTTCACGCGTATGAGATCTCCGGCACGGCACGCACGGCGCGTCACGGCACCTGGCGTCCAACGCCTGGCGCGGAACTGCTCACGGCCCTTGAGCGTGCGTGCGGTCGATTGCCACTGGTTGCCGAGGACCTTGGCGCCGTGACGCCCGCCGTCACAGCGCTGCGCGAGCGGTTTGGTCTCCCCGGCATGAAGCTTGTGCACAACGCCTTCTACGGTCCGGCAAGCACCGACCTTCCGTGCCTGCACCCGCTCGACTGCGTTGCGTACCCCGGTACGCACGACAACGACACCACGGTCGGCTGGTGGCGATCGCTCCCCGCGGAAGCCCGTGCCCGTTACGCCTCGTACGTGGGCGCGGCATCGGTCCGGCAAGCGCGCGAGACGTTGGCTCATTCCATGGTGCAAGCCACGCTGCAGAGCCCGGCACGCACGGCGATCGTGGCCATGCAGGACCACCTGGGGCTGGACCGTTCCGCCCGTATGAACGTGCCCGGAAAGGGCACCAAACAGTGGTGCTGGCGCATGGCCCCGGATGCCCTCCGTGGGCTCGATGCCACTACGATGCGCCATTCGGTGTTTGCGACCGCCCGCGTGTGACGCTGGCACCGCACGCCTGACGCTGGACCCTACCCATGTCACCACGCCGTGCCACGCCGCGCATCTCTGATCCGTTCGGGACCCTCGACTCCCTCAATGTTCTGGCGCATGACTGTTGGTTCAGTTGGAACGAAATTGGTCAGCGTCCGTTCGCTGCGCTCGACCCGGTGATGTGGGAGTCGTGCAAGCATTCGCCCAGCGGCGTCTTGACGGGCATCGACCCCGCCATTCTGGAAGCCAAGATCGCTGATGAGCGATTCCGTGCACTCGTCTCTGACGCCGTAGATGCCCGCCGGAGTTACTACGAGACCGCGTCGTGGTATGAGCAAACCTACGCCGCTGAAACACCCGGAATGCGTATCGCTTACTTCTCAAGCGAGTTTGCCATCCACGAAAGCATGCAGCAGTACGCCGGCGGACTCGGAGTCTTGGCGGGCGACCACCTGAAGAGCGCATCGGACTTGGGCATCCCACTCGTTGGCGTTGGGCTTCTCTATCGGCAGGGCTATTACCTGCAGGAATTCCGCGGTGATGGCAGTACCCGCGTACTGCACCCAAACTACGACTTCGACCGTTGGCCAATCATTGATACGCGCGCTCATGTGGACGTTCCGATTGGCCCCAACCTGGTACGCGCCAAAATCTGGAAACTGCAGGTTGGCCGCGTTCCGCTGTACCTGCTCGACGCAGATATCCCCGAGAATCGCAAGCGCGATCGCCTGCTGACCAACGCGCTGTATCAGGGTGAACCTGAACTCCGCATGCGTCAGCAGGTACTGCTTGGCGTCGGTGGCATCTTGGCGTTGGCAAAGATGAAAGAGAAGATCACGGTCTTCCATCTCAACGAGGGTCACGCTGCGTTTGCCGGCTTGAAGCGCCTTTCGCAACTGGTTTCACGAGGCATGACTCTTGATGCCGCAGTGCAGCGCGTTCGCCAATCCACTGTGTTCACCACGCACACCCCAGTGCCAGCGGGCCACGATCGCTACGACGTAGAGATGTGTTGGAAAGCACTGCGGCGCCCACTCCGCAACGCTGGATTCACGCAGGAATCCTTCGCGCAATTCGGGCGCGAGCGCCCGGGCAGCGGTCCCATCTGCATGACCGTGTTGGCGCTTCGGCTTGCCGAGCGCGTGAACGGCGTCTCCAAGTTGCATGGCCGCGTCAGCCGCGAAATGTGGACCGAGGTGTTTGGCCGCCCCGCAGCAGACGTTCCGATCGGCAGCGTCACCAATGGCATTCATATCCCCACCTGGATCGCCCCGGAGGCACGCTCCTTCTGGCGCCGCTCGGTTGGCATTGACATTGGAAATTCATCGCCGGACGCCAACCCATGGGCGGCGGTCCCGACCGTCGGACGCGCAGACTTCTGGGCCATGCGCTGCGCACTCCGCCACAAGTTGGTCGGATTCGTGCGAACGCGCCTGCGCCGCCAGGCCATGGCGCGCGGCGAAGGCCCGCTGGATCTCATGTGTGCGGGCGAAGCATTCCGTGACGACGCTCTCACCATTGGGTTCGCGCGCCGCTTTGCAACCTACAAACGCGCGCCGCTGATCTTCCATGACGTGGAACGCGTCTTGCGCATTCTGACCGCCAAGGATCGCCCCGTGCAGATCGTCTTCGCTGGCAAGGCGCATCCCAAGGACATGGGTGGCCAAGAGTTCGCGCAGATGATTTGGCGATTTGCGCATGACGCTGGCTTCCAAGGTCGCGTTGCCCTCATCGAGGAATACGACATGGAAGTTGGGCGCATGCTCACCTCCGGTTGCGATGTTTGGCTCAACAACCCGCTGCGCCCCTACGAAGCGAGTGGCACAAGCGGGATGAAGCCACCGCTGCACGGCGGTATCAACCTGAGCGTTCTTGACGGCTGGTGGCCCGAGTCGTATGACGGCACCAACGGCTGGGCGATCGGTGATGGCAGTGAGAATCCGGACAACGAAGTGCAGAACGCGGCGGACGCCGAGAGCCTGTACAGCTTGCTTGAGCAGCAGGTGGTACCTGAGTTCTATGAACTTGGCGCCGACGGTCTGCCCACCAAGTGGATTGCGCGAGCGATCCGCTCCGCTACCACGGTGCCAGCCATCTTCAACACCGACCGCATGGTCGGCGAGTATTTCAAGACCGGCTACCTGCCAGCGTTTGGTGGCGTAAAGGCCTGATTGCACGGGAACCTGCCCGTGTTGCCGGGCAGTACTGGAGCTACACGAGGTATTGCTGCGGGTGCTTGAAAGAGCCCGAAACCAAGGGCGAACCACAACTGGTGGTTATTGGACTATGCCCCAAGCGGCAAGCAGCATTCCGATGTCCGCACCACCCACGATGCCGTCCCCATTGAAATCCGCCGTTCCCGGGCCGCCCCACTGCGCCAGAACCACGCCCAGGTCGGCTCCGCCCACCAGCCAGTCACCGTTCAGGTCAAACGGGCTTGGTGCCGACTGGCTAAAGATCACCGAGGTGTATGGCCCAAACCGGAAGTTCCCGCTGAACGGCAGCCCGTCGTAGCCGGAGTTGTCCGCGGTGACGTCGGTGGTGGCGTAGTTGCCGTAATCGGCCGAGTAGGCGGTGGAATCGCTGTTGAAGCGCACCCGCCACAGTCCGCCGCGGGGCAGACCAACGCGGTAGTTGGGGTAGGCAACGTTGCTGAAGTTGGTGAGCACCACCACGTCGTCACCCGCGCCGCCATTCTGCCACCGATGGAAGCCCAGCACCTTGGCGTTGTTGTTCACATGGAAGACATTGGTAAACGCACCGCTCAATCCGCGGCTGGTGCCGTCCAGATTGCGGCGCAGCCGGATCAAGCTGCGGTACAGGTCGGTGATCTTGCCGTAGGTCGTGGCCTTGGTCCAATCCAGCCGGTCCTCGGCGGCAAAGTACCCATCCTCCAAGAATTCTTGCCCTTGGAAGATCATCGGAATACCTGGAGCGGTCATCACCAGCGCTGCCCCTAACGTGGAGCGCTTACGGCTAAACCAACTACCAGCATTTCCCGGCCAGATGGTCTCCGGAACGCGGGTTCGACCGTTAGCCACTTCGTCATGATTCTCGGTGTAGATGATGCGCTGTTGCATCGAGCCGTTGAAGTTCTTGTTGATTGCATCGCGCACGGCATACATGTCGCGCGATGAATCGTTTGCCGCTTCCAGTGCTGAGCGCACTGGGAATGCAAATGAGCCGTCCCATTGGGAGTCAAAGCCAGCGCCGCCAGCGCCCGTGGTCTTGGTGATCCACGCGTTGTCGCCCAGATCTTCAGCCACCATGAGCTTGCCAGGAAACTGTGCGTCGGCGGACTGGTTGCACCACTGCAGAATGCTCCAGCCATCGGGAATCTCTGGTCCTGCGTAATCACGGAGACGCATGAACTTTGTGCCATCAAAGCGCAGCCCGTCGAGCCGGAACTCATCGAGCCACATCATCGTATTTTCCTTGAGATACGTGCGCACTTCGCCTCTGCCGTAGTTGGGGCGCGGCCCCCATGGCGTACTGACGTTGGCGTCTTCGTAGAAGAAGATGCCGCCCGTCGTACTACTGGTGCTCCATCCGTCGTATTGCCAGAGATCCATGTCTGACGGTCCAAAGTGGTTGAACACCACATCGCCCATCACGGCAATTCCGCGCTGATGCGCCGCATCCACAAAGGCCTTGAGTGCATCCGGACCGCCGTAGGAACTTTCAACGCTGAAGGGATGCGATGGGTTGTAGCCCCAACTGATGTCACCCGGGAATTCATTGGTCGGCATCAATTCCAACGCGTTCACGCCGAGCGCCTGCAGGTGGTCAAGTTTGGCCGTTGCCGTTGCAAACGTGCCGGGCAGCGCAGCACCCGTCGGCACATGAAACGTGCCGATGTGCATTTCGTATGCCACGATGTTGGTCCACGTCGGCGTCTGGAAATTGCTCGACTGCCACGCGTACCCATTCGGGTTGTAGACCACTGAATTACCAACAGAGCTCGTCAGTTTCCGGGCGCGCGCATCATTCTTCCACAGTGTGGTGGCACCGCGCGTGATAGCAAACTTGTATTGCGCGCCCGATTGGATGAGCGCTACATCGCGCGACCACCATCCATTGCCCTCGCTCGACAACGGATGTGATGTGGCACTCCAATTATTGAAGGTGCCACCCACAGCAACGGCTGTTGCATTGGGTGCCCATGTTCGGAAGGTCACGCCAAGCACCCCTGGACCATCGTTAAATGGGACGGCACCGATCCCCGCGCGCGTGGAAACTTGCGCAACTGCAGGCGTCGCCAACATGGCGGCACCGAGGGCGGCTCCGGCGATCGTTCGGATCGAGATCTTCAAGTGCAGGCTCCAGGGTCATTGGCAGCGGGGCTTATCAGGCGCGACAGGAAAGAGTAGCCCGGCTGCAGGGAATCGGAAGCGAAATCGCCGGAACCGGGCGTCAAATCATCGAACCTCGCCCGCAACCCGGCTGCCGTTCGCCCACCCCTCGGGTTTCGGGACTCGCCATACCCACGGGGTGCCCCCGGTGGCCGCTGCGCTCCCCGGCGCCGTCCGCGGCGCTTTACGCCACTCCAGCCGCGCTTCTCGCCCGGGCCCGGGCGCCGTGCTCAATGCCCGAACAGGTCCGTCGGCGCAAACATGCCCTTCGCCTCAAAGTGGGCGAGCGCCTCGTCCACCGTTCGGAAGATCTTGGTGGCCGTTTCAGTGATGAACGGACTTGGATTCTTCTTTGGCTTCCACACCACATAGACGTCCTTGGTGTGCTCAAAGGCGTGCTGCAACTCTCGCTCCACGCCGCTCGAAAGGCCCGGCTGACCGTTTGGAAGCTCTGGAACCAAGCTCACGATCATGTCTGCCTGATCGATCAGCTTGAAATCACGCATGTAGATCTGGCCGTCAATATCGCCCGCGATATCAAGGATCTCGCGCACGGGCACGCGCATGGCAGGGCCGCCGGCGCGTCCGCCGAAACTATGCGCTTCAACATCAATGAAATCCTGACCAGTGCGCGCCGCCTCGATTGCCCGGTCAAGCAACAGCTTCTCATCGACATCACCCGGATCAAAGGTGACAAAATGCTTCGCAAGTGCGTCGCGGAACTGATCGATCTCAGCAAGCACATCCGGCATGTCCATGACATGACTCATCGGGAAGCTTGGATACACCTTCTTCATCTCCGGCCGAGTAATCAGCCGCAGCGCAGTTTCCACGGTGTCGCGCTGGCGACCGCGGCTCAAGATGTAGAAATTCTGTCCGCATCCAAGTGCCTGCGCCATCAATTCAGTGGCCAAGATTTCTTCTTCACGCCACACCATGCAATCCTTCAGCGTGGCATCAATGTCATGCTCTTTGTGGAGCCGGTGGTGGACCACCTCAATGTTGTCGACCAAGCAGATAAACATATCTGGCTTCAACATCTGCAATTGATCAAAGTCAAACGCACTGAAGAGACCATGCCGCCAGCGGAACGTGGCATGCGTATTGATGATCAGGTTGGGATGTTCCGATGCTGGTGATGTTGCGGCAATCACATCCTTGAGCACTGCGCGGCGCAGGTTGGCCAAGCGCGACCATGGCAGATCCAAGATGCGCCCCGGGCGCACGTCAGGCGCTTCCGCATACATCATGTTGCCCACGTTGAACAACTCCACTTGCTTGTGGCGTCTTCCCGCTGCGTCCACTAAGGACTCAAGGTAGGGCTTCTTGTCAACTCCGATTTGGCCTGTGATGATCGCGCGCATAAGGACGGTGATCGTATGGCGATCGTTCGATCTCCGTCGCCTTCACCGCGTTTTTGCCATCACTTCTTGCGAACGAGCAACACCACCACGTGCGCCTCAATCGCTCGTCCCTCGCCGACGGCATCGACGCGTTCGTGCGTCTTGCCCTTCAGGTTGAGGTCGGTAGCGGGCACCCCCAAGATGTGGGACAGGTGGGCCACCACTTCCTGCTTGCGCCCGCCCAATTTGGGGCGCTCGCAAATCACCGTCATGTCCATGTTTCCAATGGTCCAGCCGGCAGCGTGCATGCGGCGCACGGCCTCTTCAAGGAAAATTCGACTGGGGCGTCCATCATTCTCGGGCGCGGTATCTGGAAACAATTGCCCAATATCAGGAGCACCAATCGCGCCCAGAATCGCGTCGGTGACCGCGTGCATCAACACGTCGCCATCCGAATGCGCCACCGGCCCGCGATCATGTTCGAAACGCACGCCACCAAGTACAAACGGCCGACCACTGCCATGCGGCGCGCATGGTTCGAGCCGGTGTAGGTCATATCCATGGCCGATGCGATATTCGGCGGACATCGATTACGTGTCCGATGACTGGCGGTCGGTGCGAGGCGCGCGCGGCTGTGCCACTGGTCCGGGCGTATCGCTACCAGCTTGCATGCGGTAGGACTCGTCTGGGCGCGCCTGCTCAGGGGCAGGGCGGTAGCTGACAACAATCTTGCGGCACGCGGCGCTTGGGCAACTGAGGATGTTCTCAAGGGTGCCTGTTTGCGTCCCCTTCTTCCACAGCGAGTACATCATGCGTGCCGGGCGGTTGACCGGATCGTCGCCACCGTCGGCTTCAAAGTTGAAGGTCAACTGCTTGCCCGGCGGGATCTCCATGATGAAGAACGGCGTGCCATCGGGATGGTTCGGCGAGCGGTCGCAGGAATTGAGCACCATCACCGTGGTCGGCAGTAACTGCGTCGACTCATAGGTGAAGCCACCATCAGTGTGCGGCATGAAGCCGCCCGAGGTGCTGTAGCAGCCCGTCACGACGGCACTCGCCATGATGACCGAAGAGGTCAAAAGTGCGGCGACCGCCATGCGGCGCGGAAAGGGTCGATCGATAGCAGCGTTCATAGCCATTTTGTCGGCAATCCTACAGAGACTTCACCAATGCCGCGAAGGAATCGCCCCGGTGCTCATAGTTGGTGAATTGCCCCCAACTCGCGCAGGCGGGTGAAAGGAGCAATACATCGCCCGGTTGTGCCCGTGCGGCTGCCGCGCGCACCGCCTGTTCCAGTGTTCCGCAATCGACCGCCGGCGGAGCGGGCGCCAGTTGCGGCGCCGTTGCCCCAATCGCATAGAGGCCAGCAAGTTTCGGAGCCAAGTCGCGGATCGCGGACAGATCAACCTTTTTGTCGTACCCACCCGCAATCAAGTGAATGCGCCGCGGGTCAGGAAATGACGTGATCGCCAACAGCGTCGCATCCGGTGTGGTGCTCTTGGAATCATTGAAGCAGCGCATTCCGCCGTGCGTTCCGACCAGTTCCAACCGATGCGGCAGTGAGCGGAATTCTGCAAGCTTCGCCACCAGCCGTGCGCGGTTGGGCGTTTGACCCGCTGAGCGGATCGCCGCCTCCGCCGCAAGCACCGCCAGCCGGGCATTCCGGCGTTGGTGCTCGCCGGGCACGTATGGCAGATCAATGGATGTCAGCAGCGCCGCGCACTCTGCCGCGTTTGGCACCGCCGCGCCCTCCCACCACGCGCCACCCGTTGCCTGCGCAACCTCCGCGGCGGCGGCTGGCTGCTCCTCTGTAAAGAGCGAAAGGAACGTGTCGCCCACGCGTTGGCCGCGCCGGATACCCGACTTGCTCGTGACATAGTGTTCAAACGATCCGTGCCAATCCACATGATTTGGCGCCAAGTTGGTGAGCACTGCAACGCGCGCTGCCCACGGTTCAAGCCCCGCCCATGCGGCGCCATCGGTGAGCCACCACAGCATGGCGCTGGAGAGTTCAAGCACCGTCCACTCGCCAGGAAGGCGCGGCGAACTCAGGATCGACCCGCCGATATTTCCCGCAAGTTGTGCGGCGCGCCCGTCATCATTCAGAATGAGGGCCAGCATGCTTGCCGTGCTGCTCTTGCCAGCGCTACCAGTGACCGCAACGGTGCGATCGCGGTCGAGTGTGTCCACAGCCAGTCTGATTTCCGTGGTCACCGGCGTTCCCGCCGCGCGCGCCGCGCTGAGATAGATGTTGTTCCATGGCGTTGGGACGGCCGGGTTGGCAATCACCAAATCGGCATTCACAAAGTCCGCTTCATCATGACCACCAAGTCGCAGCGTCACCGATCCATTGGCAATGGCCCCAGCTAATTCCGCAAGTGGGCGCGCCAACTTCTCAGCAGGATCACGGTCAGTGAGCAGTACGCGTGCGCCGCGCTCCACCAGCCAACGCGTGACTCCCAGTCCGCCGCCAAACTGACCGAGCCCCATGACGGTGACTCGGCTGCCGTTGAGTGATTTCGGAATGGGCTTCATGGTCTGCATCCGTACATCAGTTGCGCGCCGGTTCCATGGCGCGCCGCGTCAGTGAGCGAGTATCCGTCGACTTCAGCGCGACGGCGTGATCGACGGCGATGCGGGCATGTGCCCCAGCAATCCCATCAAATCATCGGAATAACTAGTCAGTGTGCGTCGATCAGTGATCGGTCCAAACGCATCGCCGCGAACAAACTGCCGAACGATCCGGTCATCTTCAGGCATGACCGCCGCTTCATCTTTACTCACGCTGCGAATGCGCTCGTAATCAGCACGCGGCGCAATCTTCAGGCAGCGCCCCTTATCAAGCATCACCATGCGGTCGGCAATGGTGAAGGCACTGTCCATTTCATGCGTCACTACCACGCTGGTCACGCCAAGCTTCTTGGTGAGCGTCAGAATCAGTTGATCAATCTCCGCGCTGGTCACCGGATCAAGACCAGCACTTGGTTCGTCATAGAAAATAATTTCTGGATCAAGGGCCAGCGCGCGCGCTAGGCCAGCGCGCTTCTTCATGCCTCCGGAAATCTGCGCCGGGAATTTGTCAGCGTGTTCGCGTAGACCAACGGCTTCCAGTTTCATCTTGACCTGTAGATCAATGAGATCGCCGGGAAGATCCGTCAACTCGCGCATCGGTAGCGCCACGTTCTCCGCAATCGACATGGACTGATAGAGCGCAGCGCTCTGGAACAGAATGCCGAAGCGCTTGCGCAGTGCATCAAGGTTTGATTCGCTTGCAACAGCAATGTCTTCGCCAAACAGGCGGATCTTGCCACGCGTCGGAGTGATTGCTCCGATCATCAGGCGAAGCAGGGTGCTCTTGCCACATCCGGAACCGCCCATGATGACCAGCGTCTCGCCGCGCCGGACCTTGAGGTCCAGCCCAGTCAGTACGGTCTGGCTGCCGAACTGCATGAGCAGGTCGTCAACTTCAATGACCACCTCTTGGTCAGGGGCGGGGGTCTGCTGCGGGCTGCTCGGGGTCGGTGCGTTCATCGTCAGGGAACACGATACGCGTTCCGCCGGGGAGGTCGAAGCGGAATCGGCGCACCAAGATGGCTGTCACCGCGTCTACCCCCACGGGGCGCTCAAAGGTCACATCAAGCGGAAGGCGAGTGACCCCTGATTCATTGCGGAATACGGCCACATAGAGGGCACGCATTTCCCGTTCCGTGCGCGCTGTGGCGGGCGTGGCGCCAGTGACGGGCGGGGCGCTTGGGGCAAGTTCCACGGCTTCAAGCTTTCCGAAGCGCTCCCGAAGCGGCGCAATCCACTCATTGATGGTGGCTGCGGTGGCATCTTTCCCTGGACCAGCCATCTGCAGCCGGAACTGTTCTGCGTCACCCATCCACGCCGCTTGCAGCGCGGTACTTGGTCGAGCCGCCAGATCGATAAACGATCGATAGATCCCATAGGCCGATGCCACCATGATGGAACTGGCAACCAACCCCAGCACGATGCCGCCCCACGCAAGCCCGCGCCCAAGAAGATCCGGGCGACCACGGAATCGAAACAGCGCAACAATCCCCAAAAGCGGCGCCAGGATGCTTCCGATCGGCAGCACCGAAAGCACGATCGATGCCATCGCCAAACGACTCCAGCGCACCGGACCGCTGGCGCGTGTGTCGGATTGATGGAGTTCCGAGGCGGTTGACGGTGCAGGAATCGCGTCGGTATTCATGGGGTGCTCGGAGCCGGCGGCGGGGTAGGCGGAAGCGATGGTGGCGCTGCGGCACCAGCACCTGCGGCGGGAAGCTGCGCGCGCACGCCCGCAAATTCCACTTCAATAGATCGAAGCACTAACTTTGGCGGCAACGTTGCCGGAACCGTTGCAAACGTGGCGTTACCAAACACCGTGCCGCGCTCACAACTGGCATTGAACGCCGTAGAAATGGTGGGATCAGTCAATCCTTCCACACTGCGGCGAGTCACGGTCACTTGTCGCACCGCGCCAGCCTGCGCCGCGATCTGCCGGGCAAACTCCGCGCGTTCGTTCTCTGAAGGTGGGCTGCTTCGCTCGTCCCACTCCGCCGCTACGGCGGGCAGTGCGGTCATGCTCGCTTCAATGGAAACCACTGCTTGCGCTTCCATCGACTCTTGCACTTCCGTTTGCAATTCGCCGAGCAGCCAGCCTTCGGTGAACAGTATTCCGGTGGCGATCACCATGGCTGCAATCGCCAGCCCGTTTCCGGTCCGTGCTACACCCGGCCGCCGAATGCGCCGCAGCGCAATGGCCGCCAACACAATTGCCCCAAGAGCGGTGAGTGGGCACCAACCCAGTACCAGCGCCACTAAGAAAGCGGCCAATGCCATTGGTTCCAGGCGTGGGCGATCAGGAGCATTGGGTGCAGGATCTGCCATCGGGGTGGCAACTGTAAGCCGAAATCAACAACGCCGCCCGGCATATGGCCGGGCGGCGGTTGAGTTTCTTGGGTCACTCGCTGAGGGCATGCCCCGCGGTCAATCAGATCAGCCCCAGCTTCCCATCATGAAGCCGAGATCCGCGCCGTTCACCACGCCGTTGAGATCCAAGTCAGCAAGGCATCCAGGGGTGCTGTCGGGGCAGAGGCCCCAATGTGCCAGGAGGATCCCCAGGTCGGCGCCATCCACAATTCCGTTGCAGTCAAGATCGGCGAATTTGCATGGATTCACTGGCACCTGTGTTGCCACGCCGAGCGAGCCACCAGTCTTAAAGAGCCCGATCGTCGCGTTTCCATTTCCTGGCAGCCCGTTTGAATCAAACGAGAAGTTGTAGAGCGTGCTCCAGCGGAGTGCGTTGGCGTTGGCGTTCTGCGCGAAGGTCTCAGTGCACTCCCACTTCATCATGCCGCCAGCCATGGTCATGGTCCAGTCGGTGCTGTTGTATGGCTCGCCGGAGTGATAGGCGATGTCCTTGAACGACATGTTGCTCACCGTCACGCCTGATGGAATCGGCATGGAGAAACTGCGTCCAGCACTGTCTGAGTTGTAGTTAAAGATGGCGTACTCGTAGTGGTACGAACCGTTCGCGTTGGTGGTGACATTGCTTGCAACGATGTACCGACCATCGGGGGCATCAGCAACCGCATAATTCACCGTTGGTGAGACCGTCGCCCACGCGTAGATGGCGGCTTTCTGTTGGGATGTCGAGCCAGTAAGCGTGATCGTGTACGCCCCGCCGGAGAGCGCGCCCACCGTAAACAACCGGTAGCTGGCGTTGTTGTTGTCGTTGTTGTTGCCGGCATCCTGCGGGTGTACGTATTGGCACTCGGCCACATAGACGGCGCCCGCATTCTGCGCCGGATCCAAGTCATTGGCGTTGATCTGCACGCGGCGGGCGATCGTGCCTTGACCGCTCGGAATCGACGGCCACGTGGTTGAGCCAGTGGCGGGGAAGTAGCCAGTGGATGCGTTGGCCTCAAAGCGCGGTCCAAGGTCAGTCTGAGACCCATTCAGGCTCGAGGTGTACGGATCGCTACAACCGATACCCAAGAGACTCGGACAGCCACTGCCAGCGGGAGCGCACGATCCACACAGCGTCTGCTGCAATGCGCAGAAGCCGTGCTTCATCCAACTGAGACCAATCTGCTCCATGCGACCATTCTTAATCCGGTAGGCATTCTGCGGGATGATCGGATGGTTGCTTGTCCCGCTGTACCAATCGAGTTGCTGCGTTCCGATATTGCAACTGGTTGAACCAAAGGCATATGCCATGATGCTTGCGCCGTTGACCGTGGCTCCGCCGTACTTGGTCACGTCTGGGATGGCGCCAACAATGACATCCGGGCCAGCTTGCGTATCGCTGGTTCCGCCGTCGCCAGGAACTGCAGTCGCAGCCATTTGCCCGAGTCCCAGTGCGATACCTGCAGTGGCGATCGTCCCAATCAGCGTTCGAATCTTCATGACAGTTCCTTGTCCAAGTCTTTGAAAGCCGCCGCCCGGCAAAGTGCCGGGCGGCGGATGGTCTCAATCACTCTCTGGCATTAACCCCAGTTGGCAAGCTGTGCTCCAAGGTCAGAGCCGCCCACGTTGCCGTCGTTGTCCAGGTCACCAGGGCATCCGGGGGTGCCGCCAGCGCATGGACCCCAGTTGGCAAGAAGGCCTCCCAGATCAGACCCATCGATGATCCCGTTGCAGTCCAGGTCACCAGACCGGCACACAGCGGCAGGAATCTTTCCGCGAACAGTGACACTCGCACCGGTCTTAAACACTCCCAGAACGGTGTCACCAACGACTCCTGGGCTGTTGGCGTCAAACGCAAAGTTGTAGAGGGTGCCGAATCGCAATGCGTTGGCATTGGGATTCTGCGCAAAGGTCTGCGTGCACTGCCACTTCAATTCGGTACCGGTGTTCGTGATGCTCCAGTCTGTTCCGTCGTAGATCTCGTTGGAGTGGTACGAAATGTCCTTGAACGTTGCGTTGGTGACGGTCACGCCGGCTGCAAGCGGTATGGCGAAACTACCTCCGGAAGAATCGGAGTTCTGGTTGTAGATCGCGTACTCGTAGTGATACGTGCCGTTTGCGTTCGGGCTGACGTTGTTTGCCAGGATGAATCGACCATCGGCCATGTCAGCCACTGAGTAAGCAACCGTGGGAACCACTTGCGCCCAGTGATAGATGGCGGGCTTCTGCTGGAACGTTGCGCCCGACAGGGACATGTTGTAGTTCGTAGCAGCCACATTCACTTTGATGTAACTCACGTTATTGTTGTCGTTGCCAGCGGCAGCGTCGTCGGGGTGCACGTAGAGACCTTCAGCCAAGTACACGGCACCAACGTTGAGAGTGGGATTCAGGTCATTCGCCTTGATCTGAATGCGACGGGCGATGTTGCCTTGCCCGCTTGGCATCGCCGGCCAACTGCCGATTTCTGCCGAGGTGTCGCCCGGGAAGTAGCCCGTTGATACGTTGACGCGCGAGCGTGGCCCAAGGCCGCTCTGCGAGCCGTTGAGGCTTGAGCTGTACGGATCGCTGCAACCAATGCCGAGAGTTGATTGGCTGGAACCGCAGCCAACTCCACCCGACTGGCACGTGGCGCACAAGTTCTCTTGCAGTGCGCAGAAGCCGTACTTCATCCAGCTGATTCCGATCTGCTCAATGCGACCGTCCTTGATGCGGTATGCATTTTGGGGAATGACTGGGTGGAACGATGAAGCCTGAGACCAACGCAGTACGGCGGTGCCGATGTTGCAACTAGTGGTGCCGAACGCATATCCGTACATGGCAACTCCGTTGACCGTGTTGGTTCCGTAGTTACTCACGCCGTTGATTGCGCCGACGATGACGTCGGTTCCCGCCTGTGTTTCACTGGTGCCACCATCGCCCGGCACTGCAGTGGCCGTCATCTGTCCAACGCCAAGTGCGAGTCCTGCGGCTGCCAATGTTCCGATGAGTATGCGTGGCTTCATGTGTGAAAGTTCCTTGGTCTGTGTGTGCGTAACGTGTGGGGCTTTAGCAACAACAACGGCGGGGCGAAAACCCGTTTCAAGAAGATCCGTCGGACGTTCAACGCGCGGCGCGAGGGTCCGGTTCAAGAGTAGCCCGGAATACTGGCCGGGAAAGTGTGATGTCTCAAGGTTTCGGCATGTTGTTACCGATCAAGGAAGTTTTTGCCGGGCGTCATAAGTCCTATAACAATATGCCTGCAGCCCGATCCTTTCGGGTATTGCTGGCATCGCTGCCCCGTAGCGCCCATCAAAGAAAGTCCCCGACCCAGCTGATGCGGGGTCGGGGACTTTGGTTGCATATCCACGGAGCACAGGAACTCCGGCAGGCGAGCGCTTTAGGCGCGACGGCGACGCGATGCGAAGCCGGCTACTCCCAGAAGAGCCAATACGCCTGGAGCGGGAACGGGAAGCATTTGCATCGTTCCCGTGTTCGTCACGGTACCGCCAGTGATCCCGTCCTTGCTGGCTGCGGTGGCGTTCCACCAACGAGCACCAACGTCTCCTGAAGCAACGACGAAGTGCGAGCACCACACTCCGAGGTTGCTACTAGCAGCCGCTGCGTTGCTGTTGATGCGGGCGCCAACCACGCCGAGCATCGACTCAGCCACGTTGTCTGGCAGTGTCGGCGGGCTCAGGAACCAACCAGCGTTCACTGGCACGGTTGGAGCAAGCGATGACCAGTTGGTGAAATTGCCGTCAGCGCCGGTACCGGCCGAAGCGTAGTACTCACCGTTGTATGCAGTGCCACCGTCAACACCAATCGTCATGAAGCTGTCGACGCTGTTGCTGCGGGTAGAGGTGTTGGCATCTGGCTTCCAACCACGGGTGGCCGTGCCAGCCTGCTGCACGAACGTTGCGAGCGTTGAGCCGCCCGAAGTCGTGGTGAGGTTTGCGTTATAGATATTGAGGAGTCGATCGCTCGCGTTCGACATCACAGCGAAAACATCAATGACGGTGTTTCCATTGCTAGCGGTGCGTACGAATCCTGAGAAGCCGAGCACACCAGCGTCCGCAGACGTGGTTGCGAAAGCTACAGCCGAAGCGATAAATACAAAGGCCCTTTTCATTTTTAATTGCCTCCAAGCAATGCTGATTTTAGTGAGGGAAACGTCGGAGGAAACTGATCCAGCCGAACGAGAGGGGAAAGTGAGGTGAAGTGTCGTCAGCGGCGAACACCAACCTCGCAATGATCTTGCCACCGCAATCACGCAATGCAAGTTCCGAGTCAGAATTTTTTTGCACACTCGGCGGCGAGTCCCAGCGATGCACTACGAGGTGTCATTCGCACTGAGATTGCAGGAGAAAAAGAACACCGCCGTCCTTTCAGACGGCGGTGCTTCTTACCTAGAATGTAGACCCATTTCGGGCCGTCGCTTCAGTCGATCGGCGCGATTAGGCGCGACGACGACGCGATGCGAATCCAGCGAGACCCATGAGCGCGATGGCGCCTGGAGCCGGGATCAGTTCGCCAGCGGTGACTGAGCCGGAGCTCACGAGACCGGTGACGCCGTCCTTGACAGCGGCAGTTGCGCCCCACAAGCAGCTCGTGGTGTTGCCAGCCATGACCATGTGCGCGCACCAAACGCCCAGATTGCCATTTTGTCCTGCAGGACCGAGGTTGACTCGGGTTCCGGTCAGTCCGGTGAGGCTTTCAGCGATCGAATCTGGCAGGGTCGGTGGGCTCAGGAACCAACCAGCGTTTGCTGGGACGGTGTTGCCCAAGGTGGACCAACCGAAGGTGAATCCGCCGTCGGCACCGGTAGCTTGCGAAGCGTAGTACTGGCCGTATTCTGGAGCGCCAGTGTTAACACCGATCGTCATGAAACTGTCAATGGTGTTGCTGCGGCTGGAGGTGGCGGCATCTGGCTTCCAACCACGGGTGGCCAGGCCAGCTTGCTGGGTGAAGAACGTTGCTCCACCAGCGCCGGCGTTGTTGGTGATGTTTGCGTTGTAGACGTTGAGGAGCTTGTCGCTCGCGTTGGAAACCACGGCGAATACGTCAATGACGCGGTTGCCGTTGCCAGCGATGT
>Ga0209296_1000542_pt1 | contig 32862 bp, 51 predicted proteins | sample S_130206_EF_Meta_FD_187319 | JGI IMG/M metagenome (GOLD analysis project Ga0209296, IMG submission 187319) | Freshwater microbial communities from Lake Simoncouche, Canada to study carbon cycling - S_130206_EF_MetaG (SPAdes) (version 2) | ecosystem: Environmental > Aquatic > Freshwater > Lake ... | reverse complement strand
TTCCCCGTCTAGGCTTGGGGCGACCTTGCCCACCTTACGCCCTGTCTCATGCGCCCATTGGTCAATTAAAAGCCTTTTCCAATCGTCTGATGACCATGCACTGCCAGCGCCTTTCATTTGCTTGGCAACGATGTCAATCAGGCTGTGAAACATGGCGTTCTGGTCTGTGCTTCGGGTGCATTTCTTGACTTCCAAACGCAACTGCTTACCCGCTTGTAAGGTTTGTTTAATCTTCGGCCATAGGTCTTTCAGGACTGTGTGCGCCTGTTGGCTGTTGTGTAGTGTGATGATCATGCTTCCCTCACTAAAACTTCAACCTTGCCAACCTCACCATAAACCTTGGTGCTGTGGATGGATGTGATCTGCGAGTCGTTTAAAAACACGATTTTGTCCATGCCATCAATCACAGACTTGATTACGTTATCCAAATCGGGGCGTTTTGTGTGTTTCTCAGAATCGCTTAAACAAGCCTCAGTGCGTTTTTTTGAGTATGAGGCGGGAACAGGAAAGGTGACATAAATAAACGCCTCCAATGCCCCTTCTAGCGGCTCTGTTGCGCCCATTGCCGCCTTTGCCATCATCGCCACCTCGGATTCGTAGTTCTTTGTCTTTTCAGGGGTGTAGGCAACGGGAAATTTTCCCCTTCTGGAAAACCTCGGTCTGCCCTTTGGTACAGGTTCGCCATACACCGCAAATGTGATTTGCATCATTTCTTGTCTTTCTGTGTGTTCATGCGTTGTTTCAAATCGTCAGCAGCCGCTTGGCCTCGCTTCTTGGCAATGTCCGCTAGGGTTTGTTGCCACCAATATTGAGCCTCGCCCTTGCCCTCCTCCATCATCTTTTTGCGATAGCGTCTGATCCACTCGGTTGCTTCGGTGTGTCTCATAGTCTCCTGTAAGTTCAAGCGCCCTTGTGATGACAAATTCGCTAAATTGTTGTCCTTCTCTGACCCGATTAAGGATGGCTGTTGCTTCATGGTGTGTCATAAGATTCTTTAATTTTTTTTCCAATCCATGCCATTACTGGAACAGCCATTGATCGACCTAATGCGTTGTAGCGTTTGGCAACAGATGGATTTCCCACATTTGTCCAATTATCTGGAAATCCTTGTAGCCTTTCACATTCAACAGGGGTCAAGCGCCTAACCTTATGTCCATAAGAAACGGCATGAATTCCTGTGGCGTTTAAGGTAAATGATTGTTCTTCTTTAACGCCTATTCCTCTTGCGCCATTTCCATGCTCACGATCAATCACATTCTCAGCAATTGAATAAGTCACTAAATCTGTTGCAGATTTCCAATCTCTTGCGCTGATGGTGGAAGCTACAGAGTTTTCACCCCATTGGTTTATTCCTTGGCGATCAAATGTTTGAATTGTTAAAGGAACATTATTTCCACCAGTACCCCATCGACCAGCAACAGTGGGGGCAACTTTGGTTTCTTGTATCCGAAAATCCATCATGTGGATGTCGTAGATGCTACCGCCTGAAGTGCTATCTTCAATTTCAAAGGAATTTCTTTGTTTTTGACTTCCATTCGTTTTAGTAACTTTTCGCAAGTGCTCGGCTTCAAGAAGTATCGGTTTTCTATTTCGCCATTCTCCAGTATCGAGGAGAGCAAAGATTCTTCGCCTCCGTTGCGGGACTCCGAACCATTGCGAGTCCAACACTGACCATTCGCACACGCTATCTCGTCCACAAACAAAACCCTCGTTTCCCCAAACAAGTCCACTGTCACCGAATTTGACCCCAACCAATGTTTCAAGAACTGTTCCAAAATCTCTCCCTTCTTGGCTGGATAGAGCACCAACCACATTTTCCCAAAGCATGAATCTTGCACCACAATGTTTTTGGGCAAGTCTAAAAATTCTTACGCCTTCAAAAAACAGCCGTGAAGAATGGTTTTCATCTTCCTTGACTGCATTTAATCCTTGTCGTTTGCCAGCAATGCTCATGTCTTGACATGGCGAACCAAAAACAACAATGTCAATTTTTCCCAATGCAATTAAATCTTCAGCGGTGATTTTTGTTACATCACCAAGATTTTTAGTGTTTGGAAAATGGTGTTTTAAAACTGAAGATTGATAAGGCAATATTTCTGCAACAGCCGCACATTCAAAGCCTTGCTTTTCCCATGCAACAGAAACAGCCTCAATCCCACTAAAAAGGCTTAAATATCTCATCCTTCAATTACCCAACCAACAAACTCACCAAACTTAAAGAACTCACGCCCTCCAGTTAGTTCTTGTTCTGTCATAGGTCTTTGAACGCCACTCAAACTCAATTCTTTAGTAATGATTTGTTCAGGAGTAGCGCCATTTTTAAGTTTCCAATCCAATGTCAATCTACGCATGACAGTGCCAAAGTAACCACCATCAACAAGCAATTTGTCAACAATAATGATGATTCCACCTTGTTTTAATTGGCTTTTCAATTTAATTAAAAGTTCTTTTCTTTCTTCTATTGATAAAAACATTAAAACCAAAAAACAAATGCAAACATCAAATTTTTGGTAATCAAAATCTTTTGCATTAGCAGTGTGGATAACACCATAGCCATTCCATGTTTTTGACATTTCTTCACTGCGTTCAATTGATTCAACTTTTGCATTTCTTGAAATTGCAAAATCTTTAATATTTGCGGTGATATTGCCAGTTGATGCGCCTATGTCATAAACCAAGCCATTTTCAGGCAAATAGTTTCTGACAATCATGGTCACAGCATTGGTTAACATTTCGTAAAAAGGCAATTGTTCTCTTACATGAGAATTAAAATTATTGCCAATCATTTCACCTGAAAATTTAAAATCTTTCATGCTTTGCCCCCATATTGTTTTTTCATTTCAGCTAACTTAGCCAAAGCCTCAGTTCTAATCCTGTCGCTTTCAATTTGCTCATGGATGGTCATTTTTCGTTCAATCATTTGAACTGGCTTAACAGGAATGTCAGGGCCTTGATTGCAAAGATTTCTAAATTTAATTGCACTCGGCACAAACTCCTCATTTAGCTTTGAAATGGCAAAGTCCATGCTTGGGCGGTATGTCAAGAATCGTCCAAGTTGATTTGCCCATTCCTGACGAACTAGGTTGTGATCAACACCTTCCCAATGCCTAAGAAAAGCCGCACCATAAATTGCACTCATGCGCCCAAATATGTAATCCAAACCTTGTTCTGTTTCACAAAAATCAGTTTCCAAGTAATTTGACATTGCTCTGTCCTCCAAGTAAGCCACGGGTTAGCCCCGACAAAACAGCAGCATTTCGTTGACCAGTTTTGGTTAAGTTTTTGTCTGCAACCCAATCGGCTTTAAATCCACGCCACCCACGGGCGGCACATTCAGCCAATGCTTGTTCAAGTGTCCAACCCGCTTTGTCAGCTTCTTTTTGAATTGATTTGATAACAGTGGTCGTAATGACTGCCCTGCTTGCTTTTCTTTGTTTAACAAAAGAATCCCAGACTTCTGGTGAAACGCCTTCAGGCGCTTTTGCCTTTGTCTCTTTCTCTTTCTCTTTCTCTACCTCTGTCTCTGTCTCTGTCTCTGTACTATCAAGTTGATATCCACTTGATATCACATTAATATCATCTTGTTCCAACCAGTGAGACAGCTTGGAAACGATTTCTTTAGTTTTAATTTCCGTCAATCTAAGACGAAAAGCAAGTGTTTTGTTGTCAGGGATGCACCCATCATTCTCACTGGCAATCAACCAGAGCATGACCAACACTTTGGCAGCCAACGGGTCTAATTCATGCCATTCAAGGTCATCAAGAATGTCACGATACAGCTTTACCCAAGGAGGCCGCCTGTCCTTGAAATGCTGAAACTTTGTCCAGTTTTTAATTCTCATAAAAAGCCCAAAAAAAAGGGCTACACCTGAAGTCTCACCCTTGCGGATGTTGGCGGACTGGCGTAGTAACCAGCAGACTTCATGTGTAACCCTACTACATTAACACCGCCAAGTGTTCCATTTATCTTAACCCAACATTCATTTCTGAAGCAACATCTTTTTTTACAGGAATAGCTGAACCCCTGCGAAAGTTGCATTTACGGCATACAGGAACAACATCCAAAGGCTTGTTGTAATCTCTATGGTCATAGCACTCACCAGGTCTTCCACAATCAACGCAAGTCAAAGTTTTTACTGATGGAAGAATTCCTTTTCTTACTGCTTTTGCTACTTCTGAAATTGCTTTTCTAGCACCATTAACAATCCCATGTGAATCTGTACATACCCAGCAATGCTTTGCGCTGTGATACCGACCAATTATTTCTTTATTGCATAAACGGCAAGTTGGTGTCATTTTTTTACAACATTTCTTAAAAACAGTTTAGGGTAAGCCAATTTGATTGCTGGCGGGATGCCTCTTGTCATCCAGTTGTGAACCCTCTGCTTAGAGGCAAAACCTAGTTTTTTTGCAAGCGCAGATGGGCCACCATGTTTGGCAATTAAATCTTTGTCAGATTGAAGTTGTTGGTTTGTAGTCATAGTTGCATCTTAGCAACAAATGGCTACAAGTCAACATTTTGTGAATTTATTTTAAACAAGTTGTTGACTTTGACTGTTTATCGATGATAATTCATTTAAGCCCAAGCACTTCGCCAAGGGTCTATTTAGGAGAAAGTATGAAACAAATCTACATTGTTGAATTTAATCGAACTCACACTCAAAACAACTGGTCACGCATGGAATTCACTTCCATTACAAAAGCCCTTGGCTTTGTTTCGCTCATGGTGAAACAAGGATGCCATTGTCAAATGTTCAAAGGTTAATGAGGACTGACCATGATTGACTACAAACTCCGATACCACTTTGAAGAATTCGTCACTTATGACGATGGCGAAGCGCTTGAGAAAGTCACAGTTGGGTATGACTACTACCCACCTGAAAACAATTACCCCCACGAACCAGACTGTGCAGAAATTTACGATGTATTTGTCTATGACCAAAAGGGTGATGACATTACTTACGATCTGCCCAAATCCGAATCAGACCACATCATGTCTGAAGTCAAGATTCACCACGCTCGTATGCTGAAAGAACAAAATGAAATCTAAGATTATTCAAACAATTGTCGAATGGACATTGGCGATCATCATTTTTGGTGGTTGGGGCGTAATGCTCGCATGGAGGGGCTAATCATGATTGACCAACTCAAAGATTATTTCCGTTTGCCATCACCCAAAGAACTGGCTGCCAAGGAACTTGCAGAAGCACAACGCAAACTCTTGGATGCCCTTACTTCCCAAGAATACGCAAAACGCATGGCTGACTATCACTCCGACCGAATCAAACGCCTCACAACTTATTTGAAAGACGAATCATGAAAATGTTTACATTCACCCTTTTATGCACACTCGGCATCATCACAACTGGATGCTCAATGATGCCAGGCTCTGTGCCAACGCCTCCCAACCAAGACCTAATCGTTGACAAGCAAGTTCAGCCAATGGGTCGCAATGAAGTGATCGATGCTGTACGCCAGTGCGAATCATCAGGGCTTCGTGCTATTCCCTTGTACGCAAAACGCAAGATCGGTGGATACACAGTTGAAACAATTGTGGAAGTTACTTGTGGCCCTAAATATCAATTTTAAGGATTCATCATGTCAATCGCTAATTTACTGACTTTAAATGTCAACGAACACACTGAGAAGAAAGCCAATCTGACTTATCTGTCATGGGCTTGGGCATGGGCTGAAGCACTCAAGGCAGATCCCAAAGCCTCGTTCAAGGTTGAGATGTTTGGTGACAAGTGCTTCATGGACATTAACGGCACAGCAATGGTGTGGGTCACAGTCACCATGTTTGACAAGCCAATGACTTGCCAGCTTCCCGTGATGGATCACCGCAACAAAGCCATCGTGAACCCTGATGCTTTTCAAGTGAACACCGCCATCATGCGTTGCATGACCAAGGCACTTAGCTTGCATGGCCTCGGTTTATACATCTACAACGGGGATGATCTTCCGTCTTTCATAGAGCCTGAATCCACAATTGAGCCTGACACCATGACAGACTTATTCAAAGCAATTGAGCAAGCCACCACTCAAGACGAATTGAAGTTGGCTTACAAGATCGCATATTCTGCTTGTGATGGCGACAAGGGTTGGCAGATAAAAGTTATTGCAGCCAAAGACAAAGCAAAGGCCAAATTATGAAAACAGATGAGGATGACGAATTTGACCGCATTGAGCATGAAGCCCTGATGCGTACGGGTCAGCCCTACCACTACGATGTGTTTGTGTCTGTCTCACAGCGCAATCAGGTCTTAGAAGAAGTAGCCAAAGAGTTTGACAAGATGCCCTTTGGCGACACAGCCGCTAGTTTTTCCGCTTTTGTAAGGAGTATGAAGAAATGATAGAAATGATGGATCAAGGCACAGAGGAATGGTTCACCATTCGTATTGGCAAAGTCACCGCTTCCCGTGTGGCAGATGTGATCGCCAAGACCAAGACAGGTTATAGCGCCAGCCGTGACAATTACATGGCTCAGTTGGTGTGCGAACGCCTGACGGGTCAAAAGGGTGAGAGTTTCACAAACGCTGCCATTCAGCATGGAATTGATACTGAGGCGTATGCCAGAGCCGCTTATGAGGCGCTCAAGGATGTTTTGGTTGATGAAGTGGGGTTTGTACCCCATCCCACAATCGAGATGGCTGGCGCTTCTCCTGATGGCATGGTGGGTGAGGATGGTTTGATTGAAATCAAATGCCCCAACACAGCCACGCACATTGAGACTTTGCTGTCCCAATCAGTGCCAGGCAAGTACAACACCCAGATGCAGTTTCAAATGGCTTGCACAGGGCGACAGTGGTGTGATTTTGTCAGCTTTGACAATCGTCTGCCAGAGGAACTTCAATTGTTTGTGAAACGTGTTCCACGGGACACTGTGTTTATCAGACTAATAGAAGCTGAAATTATCCAATTCCTTGCTGAACTGGATGACAAAATTAATAAACTAATGAAAGTTAAGAATGTCTAAACTCTACGAAATTACCATTGTTTCAGGTAAATACAAAAATAAGGATGGTGTGGAAAAATCACGCTATCAAAACATCGGCTCAGTCATTGAGACCAAGAACGGCCCGATGCTAAAGTTGGACAGCATTCCACTGCCAGAGGGCGGTTGGAACGGCTGGGCATATCTGAACACTCTCAAGCCTAAAGAAGATTACAAAGGCTTGCCAAAGGACGATGACATTGATTTTTAATTAACGGGGGGAAAGCGGATGCTGTGGCAATTTAGCTTGCGGACGACACAGTGCAGCGAGTACCCCCACCTATTTAGGAAATATCATGGACTATAAAGACGCATTTAAAAAGATTTTCGCCATGCCCGAATTCCCAAGAGTCAGGGCAAATGATCCCCTAACATCGTTTCAGGCAGCAGATTCCATCAAGGAAGTTGCCCCACAACATCACCAAGTTATTTTGGAGTGTTTACAGTTTTTTGGCCCACTTGGAAAAGATGGGATTGCCACACACACAGGGCTTGATGGAAATCAAGTTGCTAGGCGGCTCAACGAAATGAAAATAATTGGCTTGATTGAATTGACAGGCAACACAGTCAAATCAAACTCAGGCAGAAGCGAAAGAGAATGGCAATGTACATACTCGGTTTGAATGGCAATCAGCCAGTTCACAGATTACGAACTTGTAATAAATGTGATGAAACCAAACCACCAGAGGGCGGAGTTGATATGGGGCATAAGTGGATTTGTCAGACTTGTTGGATTATGAGAACAACAGGCCAATACTTACGCCAATATCAAATTAAGTAAAAACCCTAGTGCCTTGTTTGTCAATGATCAAGGCTTGTTTGCGGGGTTCAGCGCCATCAATGTTTGGAACGCTAATGTGTGTCCAACCACCACCCTTAACGGGGTCTGAAAACTCCCTGATGATCTGGTCGTAGCCAATGCCTGAAGCAATAATGGCTCTGACCACTTGGTCGGGGGTCATAGTGGGTACACGAATATCAGCAGCACAGCCGATCCGATGCTGAGAAGTGTCTTTACTGCCCACAGCGTCATTGACTTGTTTTGAACGAAAAGCAGAATTGACCATGATGGGTTTGCCGCCCAATACTGTTTTAACTTCCTCAAGGAAGTTTGCCAATCTTTGTAAATTGCTAATTTCATCTTGTGTGGGGCTGTTGTTTAATTCACGATGGTCTGTGTGCGTTAGTTCATCTAAAGTGAAATGTGGTGAAAGATTCATTTTTTAATCCGATCAGCAATTTTTTCCATTGTTCTGCCACCAAAGTAGAACGACATCACCAGCATCCCCCACTGGCCTAGCAACTCAACATAAGCCCCACGGGTTTCAAGATCAAAGATTGATGCAATAGCAAAACCCGAATAGGCCACCAAAAGGAATACAAGGGTCATAGGGCGTATATTTTTGGACAGCCAAGAGTCACTAGCCATATCCGCTTCAGCCCGTCTGGTGACGTTCTCTTGCTCAACCTCAAACAGCTTGGTTTCGTTAGCCATTTTTGCTAATTCACCATCTTGAGCCATCTTTGCCAACTCAAACTGAGCCTTGGCCTTGGCTTCAGGGTCGGGGATCAGCTTGTCAATCAGCTTACCACCGACATTTAAAAGTGCGTCTAGTCCCATCATTTTTTGTCATCCTCATTCTGCATTAGTTTGATACCACTCAGGAAGCCAATCATGCCTCCGATAAGAGTAGAAAAAGCGGGTGAAATCATTTTGAATATTTCTGCGTTGTCCACTTCCTTGGCCCACAAACCAAGGAGAAAGGCTGTCACCATAGCCAAAACAGAGATGCACAAGGTTGTGCTGACCATCAAGGTCACATACAGCGTCAGCTTCTCTTTGGTGTTGGATGTAGGGTTGTCGGTCATACATAAATATCCAGTTTACGATTCTGAAATATCTCCATGCGGAGGCGCTCTTGAACTACCTTTTTGCAGTAAATCTCAAACCCTACGTCTTGCAATTCTGATTGCTTTTGTTTGGCAACTTCAACAGTTTTATTGACTTCGTGTTGTTTTTCTAGTTTGGCTTGGGCAAGGTCGTGCTTGTCTGGATAACCTGACGCTTGCACTGTCGGAAATAGTCTGATGGTTTCAATCATTTCTTTTCCCTCTCCACCGCCCTTGCATAGTAGTAAAGAACTTTGCTTCTCAATTCACTGCTGTCAGCAGTCCCCGCCCACATAGCAAGGTTGTTCCAGATCGCCAGCAATTGATCTGTGGAACATGAACTGCCATTGGTGGTCAGCCACTCAGAAAGCCTTTGGTGTCTCTCTGTTGGATTGCCAAGCCAACTGAGGCCATAAAAGTCTGCAACTACACATCTTTGTTGGGATGCCGCTAACAAACACGCTGTCAGCAACCCAACAAAAAGCCATTTCATTTTGACCAATAATGACTGATATATCCAAAGACTGAGGAAACGCCAGACACAATAGCCATGCCCATCCAAAAGCCACCACGACCTTTGTTGGCTAAATCAATTAGGGTTTCTAATTGGCTTTCCATCTTGTCGATCTTGGCTTCCATAGATTCAACCTTTTGCCACAAAACGCCATATTTGACCAAATCAATATCAGACATTATTGACGCTCTTTCTCAAACTCAATGTTTCTTTGTTCAATCAAACCTTGACCAGCGCCAGCACCCGCAACACCAGGCTTGATCATGGTCTTAATCTGTGTTGGTTTAGGGGCGGCAGGGTTAACAGCTTGTTGAATTAACTCTGCTGATCTAGCTTGTTGGTTTACATCACGCAAATAATTTGCACCCCAAGCCACGCCTGGGAACTTAATCGATGCAATGTTTGTCAACAATTCATTGACAGCACCCGATTTGACTGTGCCTTGCACCAAGTTAGCCGCAGCAGAGGCAGTGTTTGATTTGTTTACCGCAGACGATACAGGCTCAATCAAAGCGTTTTCAGCCACTCGATTAAGTTGACGCATACCATTCATTTGCTCTGCCGATAAGAATTTGCTTAACTTTTGACCAGTTTCATCACTTAAAAACTTTTTTAACTGAGCCTGACTAAACTTGGCATTTTCATCACTTACATTGTTTGTCACACGATTTTTAATAAATCGCATCACATCGTTTTGAATTTGCGCCAAAGCCTCTGGGTTGTTGGCTTGCAAATACTTTGTCATTTTGTCAATTTCAGATACATTGCCTTGCAAAATGTGATTCTGAACAAACTTGTCAGGCTCTTTGCCGTTAATTGCATCCTTTAACGCAGGGATTTTTTCAATGGTTGCAAATCGATCTGAGGCGGCTTTTCTAGCTTCACGGGCAACAGCACCCGCTTGGCCTGGCAAATTAGCGCCAGCCTCACGAATAGAGTTTTCGACAGACCTACGCAATTCATCCAAAGCGTTAACTTGAACTGGCTTTGTTTTATCGTAATTTTGGTTGATGTTTTTAATTAAGGCTTCAGCATCTTCAATTGTTGTCAATTTAAGTTGCTTGCCTTTCATCAATCCCAAAGATTCAAGATTGTTTCTTACGCCTTCAGGAATAGTAGAACGACCAAAATCTTTGACAATTCTTGCGTAATCTTGAGACAAGCCTTGTAAAGGCACAGTAATGTCTTTGCCAGTAGAGTTTTTAAATGCGGTGTACGCATCACGGACTTTTTGTGCCTCAACCTTATCTGTGGCTTGCAAAGCATTTCTAAGTGTAAATCCACTGTTTGTCACATCTTGACCTAATTTAGCCCCAAATTCATCCAAGTTTTGAATTAAGGCTTGGTTTTGTTTTTGCAAAACTGCTTGGATTGGTTCACCAACATTTTGCATCCCGCGCAAATTTTGCTCAACGGCATATTGCATTGGATCACGGGTCAATTGTCCTCTCAACATAGGGACAGGCACTTTTAAACTATTTGCTTCTGAATAATTTTGTGCAAATTGCTTAAAGGCTTTTACATCACCAGTTTGCAAAGCAGTTTTGGCTTGGTCTTTTAATGACGTAAAGAATGACTGTGGAACTTTTGTAACATCAATTCCTGATTCGGCAATGATTTTGGTTGCGGCATTGTCCAACTCATTTGCAGGAACAGAACCACCAAATTGCTTTTTAACAGCATCATAACTCTTACCTAATGCGTTACCAAACAAATGAACGCCAGCACTAAATCCACCGCCAAAAGCCCCACCAGTTAAGGCTTGGTTTAGTTTTTGGCTAAAGAATGGTTGATCTTCACTTGTTACAGGAGTAGTCAAAACATTCGCAATAGCGCCTTGACCCGCACCTTTTAGAACTGCGCCAGTTAGAGTTTGTGCAGGGCCACCAAAGCCAGGCACTAGCTTATTAACTGGATTAGCAATGAAACCAGTTACCTCACCCGCCAAAGCCGTTTTAGGGAATTCTTCTTGTAAAGGCTTAATGGCTTCTTGAGTTTGTTTTACATTTTGAGTGGCGTTTTGAACGATGGCGTTTCGTTGTTCATCAGACAAGAAAGGGAAATATTTGCCAACCAATTGTTGAACAGCGCCAACAGATTGGGAAATCGTACCCGCAGCCACATTGCCAAATGCACCAAGTTCTTTTGAGCCTGGCAAGTTCTCAACACCTTCCATCAAACGCTTTTCAAATTCCGTCTTTGGTTGAAACATCCTTTTTGCGGGTGGCGCTGTAGGTGTCGCAGATGGTTGTTGATCAGGTGTAGCAACGCCCGTTAAAGCGGTCTTTAACCCAGATATATCAAATGAGTCTGCTGACGCTTCTGTTGGCTGTGCAGATGGCTGTGCAACTGGTTGACCAGTATTACGGGCAATTTCACGATTTAATGCTTCTACATTTCTAGCGGAAACTGTATTACCTTTAGCGGCTAACTTTTGTTCTTTTTCTAATTCATCTTGCAGAATTTTAAGAGATTCAGCTTTTCTACGGGCTTCATCGTCTTTGCTAACGCTAGTGCCACGGATTTCTACTTTAAAAGGTTGGTTGTCCGATGTTTTTGCCTTTGGCAATCCAAGGGCGCTTCTTAAACCACCAAGGTCAAATTCATCAGCCATCAGAGTTCCCCATTAACCAAAGCACCATAACGCTCTAACTTATCAAGCAACTTCTGTTGCTCAACAAGGTTAATGTTATTGTCTTTTTTGAATTTATCCAAGCCTTTTTGACCGCCAATATCGTAAGCGTTTTTCAACATGAGGGCTTTTAAATCAAAAGCATCATTCATGGCGGCATCAAATTTTGGCTTAACAAATTGCTTTTCAGGACTTTTCTGAACAGCACGATCTAAACCAACTGAATAGTTGTAAGTGTGTTGCATCAAAGGGCGCAACTGTTCCATTGATTTAATAATGGCTGTTGGGTTTTTACCCGCACTTGCCAAAGATGATTGAGCCGATTCAAGACTTGCCGCAAACTTACCACCCAAAGCGGCATTTTTCTGAGCCGCCAAGTCAGCAATGTTTTTCTCAATAACATCACGGGCGGCAGCAGCCAATTCTTCTGGCTTACTTCCCGCCACATTACCAACAATAGATTGCAAACCAGCAAATGCTTCTGATGCTTTACCAGTAGTTGCCAAAGGCAAGAACTTAAGAATGGTATCAATGTTGTTAACAGCAGTCTTAGATGGCACAACACCTTCACGGGCAACATTAATTTGCGCTTGATATGTTTTACCAGTTTCTTCAGATTCACCAGCGGGAATGGTGGGCGCTGTTGCAAATCCTGCGGGTTGTTTTTGTGGCTCTGGCGCTTTAATAAGCTGACCAACTACACGACCAGATAGTTTGTCTCGAACTTCATAAATTGGTTGATTAGATATTGGGTCTTTAGCGCCAGTATCTTTGTATTCATAAGGATCGGTTTGGCCCGCAAGCCCAACAGTGGCAGATGGAGGCGCTGCGCCAATAGAGGGTTGAGTTGTGACAGTTCTGCCACCCTCTGTTGTTTGAATGGTGGGGGCAAGTGTAGATTGTTGCTCTTTAGGCGACCACAAACTTTGACCTGATTTAATCAATGCGTCAGGCAAACCTTCAGGTGGAACTTTTTTAAAAATTGGTAAATAGGCTTCGTTTACCAATTTTTTAACTTCAGGATCATTATTACTTTCAGCAATTAAATTGTTTAATTCACTTTCAACAAGGTTATAGTCTTTAACACCCGCACGACCATACAATCCAAGTCTTGACGCAATGATCTGTCTAGTGTTCTGATCCATGTTGCGTTTGGCAGTAAACGCTTCAGTTTGAGATTTAGCCAAACTGGTCAAATCTTTGATAGCGGGAATACCCGTCAAAGGCATAATTTGAGGAATGGCAGTATTGAACTTAAGATCATCAAACTTGTTGTCAGTCATGTAATTAGTAGGGTCTGACATAAAAGTCTGAAAATTTTTGCGCTCTTTATCTTTTTGTTCCTCAACACCCAAAGCAATTTCGCCTGTGCGAACGGCTTGTTGCTTTTGCTGAAGTTCCAAAGGATTTAATTGTTGAGCCTGTTGATACTGCTGTGCGCCACGGGCAACATTCACCATGTCCGCAAGGGATGCACCTTGCACAGGGCGAACTTCTGTGCCAATTGGTTTAATGTTGAAATCTGCCATTTCTTATCCAATTAGGTTTTAATTGTTCCAAAATAAGCATTTGCCAATTCAGGACTCATTGTTGTTGCACCGCCTGGCGTTATGCCACCACCACCTTGTGGGGTAAGTAATTGAGACAACATTAAATTATTACCAATATTGCCATAAGCACTTGACATTGCATTAGACGCACCGATCTGTCCCGCACCCAAAGCCGTAGCACCGCCAACACCAAGTTGACCAATGTTAGAAGCAATGTTTGTACCTTGCTCTTGAGCCTTTTGACCAATACCCGCAATGTTTGCCAAGGTGTTGTAGATGCCAGTTCTTTGAGAAATATATTGAGGCATACCCACATTAGTAGCGTAATCAATTGCAAACTTGCGTCTTGCCAAATCAACATTAGAACCACCGCCACCAACATTCATTGCTTGACCAGCCGCCCCTGTTCCTTGATTAAGACCAAACTCAAAGCCTGGCATCCTTCGCAAATCCTCTGCCGTTACTTCTCTTGTGAAGTAAGGAAGCATCTCTTGGATTTTACTCAAACCCAATTGACCTGATTCACGATAAGGTGCTAAATCCGCATATTGTTTTTCTTGAAGTGCAGCAGCACGATTAGCCGCATCAGCTTGCATTTGTGCGCCACGCTCTGCGGCACTAGCTTGCTTACTAGCCCCCATGTATCCTAAGAGGGCGCTACCTCCAATTGCCCATGCTAATGGCATATTATTTCCTTTCGATCAAAACTCGATCAACTTGTTCGGGGTCTTTTTCTTCAGTTGCATGGATACAAAACCACACAGCATCTTCAAGAGCCTCGATCATGTGATGAATACCCGCCTTGATCTCTATGCAAGCGGGGGCTGTATATTCACAATTGTAATCATCTGTAGTCACTTTGACACGCCCTTTTGCCAACATACTTAGGTGGCTAAATGAGTGGGCATGAGTGCCAGCAATAAATCCTTGAGGGATGTGCATTTCCTTGGCATAAAGACCATCAGAAAAGTGATGGACAGTGCCTAAATCACATTGAAATTGGCCTTCTAATTGATTGTGCAAATCGGCTAAGTTCAAAATGTGCCTCCCTTGACCCCGTTGAGGGCAGTGAAATCTGTGAATTTACCCGCTGCGGGGGTAGTCAATCCAATGGTGGAACTGTTAATAATCACATTATTGATCGTGCCACCATTGATGTTTGTGTTTGATGTTGTAACACTAATCACATTTGGATTCATCAACCATTGCAACCAAGCCTGAGATGGGCGACCCGTGGTTTCATCCAAAAACGCTGAATAGGGGATGTTAATGTTGGCATTTGGGATTGCCGTAGCCATTAGTTATCCCCTGCGCTTGATTTCAGATTTGCAGACACAATGACTGCTTTGATGGGGTCAGTCAACACCACTTCAAAGATTCTGTCCCTTGCCCATCCCAAACGTCTCCAAATGGCTCGGTTCAGATAATTACCAATCTTGCCAATAGTCACCCAATGCTCGTTTGACCAAGTTGAACCACCATCGTTTGACCATCTCAACATGGCTTGAGGGTCTTGACCTTGACCAGTATTCAGACCAACGCCAGGCTGAAATTGGATTTGGAATTCTTCAAAATACTGTCTTTGTAAGTCAGTAGTCAGATGCTTTGCTCTACGCAAACGCCTGATGGTTGCACCATTGTCGGTGTAAACCTCATTCTCAACGCTGTATAACTTGCCGTTTTCGTAATCGCCTACGATGTACATATTGTTGAAGTAAGCACCGCAGTTGGAACGATGGCGCTTGTAAACAGCATTATTTGAGTCCCAATAAAGCCACTTGTGCCATGACTTTGTTGATCCATCATAAACCCATGTCAGTCCATGCTCACCCACAGACGGGAAAGTGCAGACATACATTTCATGACCTTCAATCTGATAAGTGTAGGCAAAGGCATCACTTGTGACTTCATTTAACAAAGACTGCTCAACAGCATGAGTGGAAATCTTGACCCAAGCATAGCCTTGCATCATCTCAATGGTGGAGTCGCCACGGGTGTCCTTTGCCACGCAGACAAAAGAATCACCAAATCTAGCGAGTGAGAATCGTGCGCCAATACCTGATTGGCTGAAAGTGCCAGGCACTCGTTGGAAAGGAAAAGTGGTGATGCCAGCGATCACATTGCCCACATCAGTCCAAACCTCGGTGGTGGTCTCGCCCAACAAATAAACTTGTCTGCGATCAGCTATCAGCGTCACCAATAAGTCTGATGAGCCATCAGAAGTGCCGTAAAGCGCCTGAGTAGATAGTCTTGAGCCTAGATCAGTACAACCCCAATTTTGCGTGTTTGGCTCATTGTAGATGTTGTAGTTATCAATTACATCCACCACATCAGCGCCTTTCCAAGGGCCATCAGTGCTAGGAAGCGTTGTAAAAGTATTGGTCGCCACAACCCATGTGTAACGATTTGGGCCATCTACAATGTAAGCAATTAAACCATCGGTATTGGTGATGTTGTCAGAAATGGATACTTGCCCTGTTGAAGTTGTCAAAGTTCCAATCTGAGTCGCCACCATTGAAGTGTTAACTTGGTAAACAATGTTACCCGCCACAGCAATTAGGATTTCTTCTCCCGACATCGTGTGAAGCCCACGAACTTCAGCTTGGGCTAATTGGGTTTGAAGCAATAGACCTGGCGTTGGGTACAGCGCAACAATGCCTCTTTCACCAGGCTGCTTAGTAGGATCAATCTCAGCAAAGAAATTGATGCACTCCTGATCGTCTTGGTAGATCGATGGGGCGGTGTAGGATGTGCCGACAAAGCCAAAGTCTGCCATTATCTGAAGCCTCCATCCATGATGAAGCCCGCATCTTTGGCACGACCCACCATCAGACTGTCAGGGTATCGTGCAATCTGTACAGGGCGCATATTGGTGCGTTTGATCGTTGCTTTGCCTTGTGCAGCATAAGCATTGATCATTCCGATCTGAACTTGATTAACTTTGCCAAACATAGGCATAAGTCTTTCAGCCAAGCACCACCGCAAAGCCATGTTGTAGCCCTGTGGCAGTTGAATGGTGTCGTTCAGGTTTTGGAATTCCCTGAAGATTGTCTGAGTAAACAAGTGCAATTCACCCTGAGATGGGTTGGGGTAAACATAGATCGTACCCAACAGTTCTGAGGGCTGATAGTAAATACCCTTAGCCCAAGGGCCGTTCAATTGCTTGATGCCGATGGATTCGTATTCTTCAAGGCTAAACACTGTCAGGGGATAGTCTAAGTAACCACCCGCAATGTTTGAGCCACCTTGCATGGTTGCCACACGAACAAAGCCCGATTCAATCGTCAGAGGGCGCTCATAGTAGGCTGTAATCGTTGTGCTTGCCGTTGTTTGACTTGGGGATACAGTGTATGTGCCACCCTCATTCACATTGCCACCAGCGCCCGTTTGGAACGCCACAATGCGAGTTCCCGCAGTAATGCCTGTGCCACTCAAAGTCATACCAATGTTGATGCCACCCGCAGTCACGCCATTAGCGGGGACTGTCAAAACATTACCCGCAATTGAGCCTGTAAAGGTAGCGCCCATTTGACCGCTTGGGCCAATGGTGTACTGAACTTGGTTTTGGGTGGTTTGGAAAATGATCTCTGATCGGTAGAAAACCATCATGTTTTCATTCGACCATTGGGCGATCATGTCGTTGAGCATATCCAGACCATCTTGCGCCTCATCAGCCGTTGGCACTTCACCAGCGGCAATTGCGCCAATGTCTTTCATGGCTCTGGTGATAATGTCAATTGGCTGCGTCATTTCTTATCCTTTAGTTAGCAATCTTCAGCGCCAGCGAATTCTTCTAGCGTTTTTAAATGCTCATAGACTTGGGCAATGAAGTTTGGTGAGCCAGAAGCAACAGAAACAGGCACAAAGTACTGCTTAGTAAGTTGTTGGACATCGCCTTTGAAGTTAACAGTTGCAATGATGTCTGTCTTATTTCCGTTAATGCTAAGTACTTTTACATAAGCGGAAAAAGACACACGTTGAACGCCATTTTCAATTAGCCCCATAGGAGTCTGAACTGTGGCAGTGCCTTCAGCTTCAATAATTTTACGAAGTGCCATGATTGTTCCTTAGTTGTGCTTTAAAAATAAAGATTATTTTGCCTCTAACGCCACAATTCTGGCGGTCAGTGCGTTGATTGTTTCGGCTTGTTCTTGTATGAACGCTACTAAATTTGCCATTACTTCAGATGAAGATGGTTGAATATTTTGATATACAGGGCTGCCATCAGTATCAACAGCATCCTTTTCGCCATTTCCAGAATATTTAGCAACTTGCATAAACTCATGGGCAATAAAGCCAACGCCTTTGCCTGATCCATCATGCCAATCCCAAGTTTTAGGCTGTAAACTCATCACAAAGTCTTTAGCACCCGTAACTGGTACTGCGTTATTTTTAAGGCGGTAGTCAGATGTTATGTTGTAAAGAACACCAGTTGTGCCGTTCAAAGAAATTGAGCCAACTTCAGATGAGCCGTTATAAAAAAATCTAATAAACTTAGCGCCACTAACAGGCGTATTTCTAAAATTTAACAGCACACAAGCATTGCCAGTTGAACCAGCGGGATCATTTGCAATTTGTATAGCAGTTGAAGTGCCTGGCACAATGGAAAAACCATTGACTGTATTTTGGCTATACAAATCTGGTGTTGTAGCCCCCACTATTACTGCTTGTGATGAGTTAATGTAAACGGCATTTGTGCTATTTGTAGCTATACCAACTGCGTTAGCGGCTGGCAAATACAAACCATTTGTAGGCACAGTAGAGCCAGATGGAATGAAGTTTGTTGCAGACACAGATCGACCAGCGGTCAAGTTAGTAACAGATACATTTTTTGTTGTACTGCTCTGCACGATAGGCAATACCTCAGTACCAGCTAACGGGGTGGTAGCACCAGTTAATGCAGATATTTTTGTATTAGCCATTTTTATTAAATAAGAGTTGTTGTTAAACCGCCAGAATTGTCAACAGCGATCAAATAGTTTTTTGTTCCGTCTGGAGTAGTCACCACAAAACCTTGTTTTGCATAAACTCTTTGAACTCTATTGGTTGTATTACCAATATCATAAGTTCCATCAGCATTTGGGTAAAACTTACCTTCACCACCAAATAACCATTTTCGAGTTGGAATTAAATCTGTTGCGCCTGATGCGCCAGGCGTTGCGGTGTAAATTTCAACAGACGAATTGCCAGAACCAGTAGCAATGCCGCCTGACAACAACAAAGTTCCGCCATTTGTATTTGTTTCGCCAGACTTTACACCACCAGCTTGAAGCGTAAAGTTATACCCATTTGAAGCTGTAGTTTTACGCTCAATTGCGTGTGTGTAATCTGTGGTTGGTCGAATTGAAAAATTGTAATTTGCAGATGCACCCGTCATAAGATAGTCATGCTGCAATGCGCCATCTCGCCAAATATTAAAATATCCAAGTCTCCATGAGGGCGCTAAACTAGGGTTTACATCGCCTGATGCGGGAATAATAGTTGTTCTTGATAATGTTGTTGTGCTATCAACACTTATTTGCGGTGTGTTGTTATACCATCTTGGGCCAATGATACAAATGCCGTTTAAAAACAGCGAAAATTCAGTTGTTACTGAATCAAACCAAGGTGAAATAACAGTGGATGAAGTGCTTGAATAGAAGCCAATACTGCAAAGTTCAATAATTAAAGTATTGAACATGGACGCAGTAGCCCATGTTTTAACGCCAATTTGAAAATTAACAATATAAACATTGTTTACTTGCCATGTAGTGCCTGATTGTGATGGGCTTTCACCAAATTGCAAACCAACGCCATTAGCAACACTTGGGCCTTGACCACCAAGATAGACCTGTTCAACCCAGCCATTCAGTGCATCATCAATCCTAATAGCAGATTTAAAACCAGTAACAGCAATGTTAACGAATCTTGGTTGGCGTACTGTACTTAGGTCAAAAAATACACCATACCCAGTAGGAGAGCCTGATGCTGTGATACTTATGTTTTCTAGTCCTACTCGATTCAGATCAGCACCGCCCGTAATAAAGCTAGTTGATCCTGTGTAAGTAAGAATAGTGTTTTGTCTTGATTCACCCGACAAAACATTTCCAGCGTTAAAAGTTAACGCACCGCACAAATATGTTCCATCAGGAACATAGATGGTGTCATGTGCATTTAGCGCATTTTGAAATGCCGTAGTATTTTGTGCAGAAGTATTTGATGGACTTGCGCCAAAATCCATAACACTGACAGATTCACGCAATTTAGCTTGTACTGTGGTTGTTACAGCGTTAGCGCCAGCGGGTGTATAAGTTACCAAAGACGCATCTGTATATGGCGAAGATGCAACATTGTCGTAAGTGCCAATTAAAACATCACCGCTAGTTTTTAAAACAAACTTGAAGTTTATATTTGCAGTTAACCAAATCTCACCGCCTGGCACACGCCCCGCAGAATCCAAAATAATTGGATTGGAATGAGCAATAGAACCCGCAGAAGTTGTGTAAGTTGTGGCGGGTGTGGAAGTGCCAGCGGTGTAGGTGTAAATCTTGCCACCCGACAGAACATTTCCATCGTTGTCAAAGAATTGTGAAGCTACGCCACCAACAGGGGATAAATTAACAGCCATTTTTTTTCCTTACTCTAACAACAGATTGTTGTAAGAAGCATATTGCATCATTACCCAATTTGTTCCATTTGATACCAAGACCGCTGAATCACCAACACTAGCGGCAAGAATTGCAGTACCAGCCGCACCGCCACCTTGAGAAACAACATTGCTAGACGCTGAAATAACAGTCTGCGCTTGATAGTTCTGAATGGTCAAAACTCGCCCCGTGTTTGTGCTTGGCGTTGGCAAAGTCACAGTCAGACTTGATCCTGTTTTATTGTTGATCACCCAAACATCGGTTGCCGTGACTGTGTAGTCTGCCGTTGCCGTTACAGGGGCAGAATTAACCTTTGCCAAGGTGCGTACTGTGCCGCCCGAATCTTTGTAAAACAGAACGCCATCAGCCGTGTTGATTGCCAACTCACCATTGGTAAGATTAGCCGCCAAAGGAACATTGGTGGTTGTACTGCTAAAGTACAGTTGGATGGGGGTAAAGCCAGCTTGTGCCATTTAGATGCTCGGTGTAAAGACTTGGGGCAACCAAGGGGCAACCACAGTTTTTTGAGTGACTGCCGCTTGCTCATCAAGCCTTGCCTCAACTTGTGCGCCAATGTCTTTTGTAACCCAACCAATAACCATTTCCTCGGTCACATCGGCAAATGGAGTGTTCAAGACAGGCTCGGCAAACTGCCACCAACCTTCTGTGTCAACCCCGTTTTTAGCGCAGAAATACCTAGCGCCTGTGATCAGATCGCCATTGGCTTGAATTTCTAGTATTTTCCACATCAGAATGTGCCTCCAAGAACGCCACCAGTTGCGGTCAAAACGCCTGTGGATGGATTAAATTTGAGTTTAGTCGATGATACCTTGTTAGGCAAATTTCCTGTACTAGCAGTAACCCAAGAAATATACATATCTGAGGCTGTGGTCGTATCATCAGTAATTGCCACATTTGTGGCATTTGTTGCCGTTCCCGCAGTCGTTGCAGAACCCGCTGACCCATCAATGTTCACGCCTGTTAAAGACTGTGCGCTACTTGACCGATTCAAAGCAATGGAAGTCGTGCCAACATAAAGGTTTGAATTGCCCAATACACCGCTTGGAATCGTTCCTGATAGTTGACCCGCAGGGAGGCTTGTCAAACTCGCACCAGAGCCGCTAAAGCCCGTTGCTGTGAGCAATCCTGAACTTGGGTTGTAGTTCAGCTTGGTAGAACTCACATATTCGGTTGTCAGGTTGCCTGTGGTCTGATTTGCAAACAGTGGATAACGCACCGCATTTGTGGTGGTGTCATCGGTCACAGTCGCATAGGCGGTCGGGGTTGTCCAAGTCGGTGCGCTTGAGCCATTAGAAGTTAGAACTTGACCCGCAGAACCCGTTGCACCTGATACCGCCAAAGTGCTGCTGAAATCAATTGTGGTGAACTTTCCTGTTGTCGGAGTGGTTGCGCCAACAGTGCCGTTGATGTTGATTGAGGCAGTTCCTGTCAGATTGGTAACTGTTCCGCTTGATGGTGTACCCAAAGCCCCACCATTGACCACAAAAGCCCCGCTAGAGCCTGTATTCACGCCCAAGGCTGTCACTACCCCTGTGCCTGTTGTAATCGTGCTAGGGGCTAATCCCGCACCGCCACCAACCATCAAAGCATTTGCCGCCAAAGCCGCAGAAGATGCCCATGCCGATGCGCTTGTGAAGTAAGGAATACCACCGCTAGTTCCCGCCACAGTCAGAGCCAATGTGCCTGAAGTTGTGATGGGTGAGCCGCCAACAGAAATGATGCCACCCGTAAAGGTTTGGGCAACAGAAGTCACAGTTCCTGTGGTCGGAGTTGCCCATGAGGGAATACCCGATGCCAAGGTCAACACTTGTCCGTTTGTGCCAGCACTCAAAAATGCGGTTGCGCTAGAGCCAGTTTGATAAGGAATTGCACCAACAGTTCCATTTGCAAGATTTGTTGCAGATGTTGCAGTTGCCGCATTACCTGAAATTGATCCTGTGATCGTGTTGGTCACACTCAGATTGGTGAGTGTCCCAACGCCTGTGATGCCTGTATATGATCCTGATATACGGGCAGTGTCAATCGTGCCGCTAGTGATTTGAGTGGCGGCAATTGCAATGTTTGTGCTACCCGCCAAAGTTAATTGGCCTTGTGCATTGACAGTAAAAGTCCCAACTTGAGAAGCAGAACCATAAGCAGCGGCTGTAACGCCTGTGTTGGTGATGCTGAAAGTGTTGCCTGTAAGGGTTAACCCTGTTCCCGCTAAATAAGAACCCGCACCCGAAAACTGTGACCAAGTGATCGGAGTCACATCAATTGTGCCGCCCTGATTGGCAGTGCAAACCCATCCCGTATCAGCTAGGGTTGTCCCTGATTCAATAAATGTAAACGCTGATGGGACTTCAGCCCAAACATTCATGTCGGCTGATCGTGACCAAGCAGTCGCAGAGGCCACATAGATGCCGTTGAATTGGCTGCTTGACTGATTCTTGACCAAAACCCGATCACCCTCACTTAGACTTGATGCCCAATCACCACCGCCTTGAGTGCCAAGACCCGACAAGGTAATGTTTGCCGTTGTCGAATAAACGCACGATGCTTTGACATCAAGACCTTGGGCAACCGAATCCACATATCCCTTGTTGGCAATGTCAGTATCAGCAGATGGGGTTGTGGTGATCGTGCCAGTTACAGTCGTAATGCTTGTAAAGGTGGCGTTTGCAGGGCCATAGAAAGGCGTTCCCGCTGGCCCAACAAAGTATTGGAGGGCAAAGGTAGGCTCAGGGGCAAAAACGCCCTGAACAGGGACAATGTTGGTTGTCTGAGTGACAGCCGCGCTGTTAGACATTATTCAAAGTAAACAGTTACGCTTGCAGTGCCGCTAATCACGACATACAAGCCGTTTTCACAATTTATGCCATCAAAGAAGTTGATGTTTTGTGCCGCTGACATTGTGTAAGTGTCAATGATTTTGACAGTTGTGTCAGGGGTTTGGGCATCGTACACAGTGACTGTGGGTGAGCTAGTGGCGCTTGTGCAAAAAATGCCTTTAAGTTTGCCAGGCTGATTCTTTACCAAAGTGGTAGCGGAAATCTGTGAGTAATTTGACATACCAATGCCTTTCAGTTCATTAAATTATATGTTCTAAAAAAGAAAAAGCCACCCCTTTTGAGGGCAGCCTTTTCAATTATTTCAAGCCATTTTTATGGCAAGAATGTCAGGTCATAGCCGTAAATGAACACATCTGCTGTGGCGGCTGCGCCCTGTGCAGTGGTGTTACGAATATACAGATTTGCGCCTGTGATTGCATCTGTTGAAGATGCGGCTGTGTTTACCACTTTAGCGGCAGTTGTAGCACCAGTTAAGGCTGTTGCTGACAACACGGCTGTACCACCAGCGCTAGGTGCTGTGTAAACAGCCACTTGTGCGGTAGTCAAGCTGACGCTTGCGTTAGTAACCAAAACATAAGCCACGCTAACACGACCAGACACCAAGATTGGTGCGGTTGTGTCGCCTACAGCGTTAAGGTTGACTGACTGAGCAGAGCCGATCAAGCGAATTGCTTGGTTGCTAGACAACTGAATCGGGTGGTTACTTACTGTGGTTGCTGCGCCTGGATTAGCCATGATGCGTTTCCTTCCTTAGTTAATTAAGCCGCAACTCGGCAAGCGAGTTCGGGGTACAGAGGGGCCCAACCATACAAGACATCCACACGAGTTGGAATACTGTCATTGTTGATTGTATATTGCCTAATCACACGGAGAGAAAGGCCCAATTCCTTGTCGCTTGCACGACCAGCAAAGACCACTCCGTCTGGCAATTCCAGGTCAGCCGTAGCCAGCGTAAATGCATTTTTGTGCATAACGATGTTTTGGGGAGACACAGTGCCAGTGTTGTTGAAAGGAGTCACAACAGCGGTTGCGCTTGTAGAAGTCACAGTTGTGTTTTGGAACTGACCACCAGTGATGACAGCGGGGCTGACAGTCACGGCAGTAGTGCCAGAAGTGGCAACAGTCACATCAGCAGTCACAACAAAGTTACGCAGTTTGCCAGAGCCGTATGCAGAACGATTCTGGGGGTTAACAGCGTACAGGCCAGCGATCTGAATCACATCGCCTTGCTTCAAACCAGCGGTTGCGGTTGCAGCAGTCAATGCAATGGTAGATGTTTGTGCCCAACCAGTTGTCAAGAAGCCAGTGGCGGTTGTGGTAGCGCAAGACAATGTAGCAGTTGAGTATGAACCAAAAGTTTGGTTCACAATGTTCTGATCCATTTTCCAGTTCATGCCAGCAGAGTCACGGCCCATCATGCCCTTTTGGTATTGCTTGCCAATCACATCGGATGGAACAAACAAACCCTTCAAGCTGTCCACAATGGTTGCGCCAGTGAAAGGCTCAACGATACATGAACGACGACCATCACGGGGTGCGCCTTCAGCATCCAAGTAAGCACCAGCGGTCAAGTAGGTGAGCAAGGATGTGGGAGGTGTACCAGCAGTACCAACGATGTTGGCAGTTGCGTTCTTAGCCATTGTCAAACCATCAAAGTCAATTTTGTTGGCGACAGCAGCGACAGCGGGCTTCAATACACGATCAGAGAACATATCCAAAGATAATGTTAAATCGGATGTGGTGAATTGTGTGTCCACATGGAACTGAGTTGACAAGGTAACGGGAACAGAAGTCTCGTTAAAGTCCTCAACATTCAGTGCAGGGCCAGTAGTGCCGATGAAACGGCCTGGTCTACGAACATTGAGTGTGTTACCAATCTTTGCGCCTGAAACAGCGAATTGATCATCATAGTTGCGGTCGACCTCTGACGAAAAGGTCAATTCATTTTCTAAGACCATCAATGCTTCATTGGTGATCATTGAAATCGTCAAAAGATTATTACTCATTTTGTATTACTTTCAAAGAATGGGTTTATGTCAGCGGATTCGCCCTGAAAGTCTAGCCGCTTTCCAAGCCTGATAAGAACCATGAAACTTCCCATCGGAAGTTAGATTCACATCACGCCCATTAGCCGCAGACCTTATCGGATTAATCGGTGCTGGCGCTTTACTTTTCCCAACAACAGTCTTTGTCTGAGGCTCTGCTTTTTCAAACTGAGCCTCCAATTTCCCAATAGTTCTCAATGCCGATGTGACTGTCATGCCTTGCAGTTTTTCAGCCAATTCGGGATTCTCAGCCAAGTGATATAGCACTTGAGGGCCAACTTCTGATTCAAAGATTGCATCACGCACTTCGTTGCTCACAACAACATCGGCAGACCCAACCATTGCCTCAAAATCAGGCATCTCAGCTTTGGCAGATTCAACTCGCTTTGCCCAAGTGTTTATCACTTGTTGCCTTTGAGCCTCTACTTTAGCCTGTGCTTCCTTTTGCTTTTCTTCCGCTAACCGCTGATCCACTTTATAGTCTGTCAATGCTTTCGCATATTCATACATATCAGTGAACTGCTCTGGTCGGGGTTCTTCAGACGCTTCAACCTTTTGGGGCTGATTTCTGCCTTCAAGTTCCCTGACCTTGGCTTCTAAAGATTCCCTTGCTTCACGCTCTTTGCGAGCTTCTTCTCTCGCTTCTTCACGCTGCTTGGTTATCTTCTCAAACCGAATTTCCAACTTAGGATTTCGTTTTCGATCCTCTGTTGCTGTCGCTTCCTCTGACGCTTCAACTGGTTCACTCTGCCCATTATCGACCTCTGGCGGCTCTGCACTCGGTGCAGCCTCGCTAGGCGTTGAATCAGCTAAACCCATTCTCTTAGCGTTAAATTCAGCTAAATTTTCACTTGTAACCACATTAGCGGCTACCTTTGGTTGCACTTGTGGTGCTTCCTGAACTTCTGACATAGGTTTCCCTAAGAATTTTCCCTGTGAGCCTCACAGGTAAGGTTTGAGTAATTATTTACCCTAATTTGTTATCTGTCAATTACTGTGCCATTTGTCCACCAGATTGGATAAGCGGGTTTGCACCTTGGCTAATGTCTTGGGCGGCAAACTGTGCATATTGCTGTTGTTCAGCATTTAGGCGGTCAATCTCACCCAACAACTCGTTAGGCGACATTCTTGCCAACAAGATTTTGACCAAGGCATCAATCTCAGTCTTGTTCTGAGAAGTGATCGATCTAGTGTTTTGATCATTGACCTTGACTTCAGCCATTGTCTCGGTGTTGTGCGCTTTGGCAGTGACTTCCATGAGTTTGCGCTTGTTAGCGCCTTCCTCTTTGATCTGCGCCACTTGCGCCCGATTGTTGATTTCAAGACCAGCGGCTTGCAATTGCTGTTGAAGCTGTTGAATCATTTGCTTAGACTGCGCCAATTCCATCTGAGCCTGTGGCGGGATGTCTGATTTCTCATCAAGTTGAGCCATTGGGTTCATGGCGGCAAGGCGGTCTGCAATCACATCAGCGCCTGGGAAGTCCATGTTCCTGAACACCAAATCACCCGCAATGTTGAACAGTTCTGCATTGCCTGTGAGCAAGGGCATCATGCTTTCAACGGCTTGTTGTCTGCGGCTCTGGAAGCCTGGCCCTGTGTCCATCACCACATCATATTCACCCACAGTCACATCGTTCAACACCTCACCGACCGCATCTTTTTCATTAATGGTGGTCATGTCAGGCTGACCATCCGACCCAATAATCCGCATTACACGCTGTGTGTCGTAGATTTTGGGGATCAAATCCAAGATGATTTTGCCCGTGTGACGAATCGAACGGGTCATGTTGTCGTAGAAGTGGAAGTTTGACAGATCAACTTGGTTCTGCTGACCCATCAATGCCTTGCCTGAGATATTCCCGCTTGGCAATTGATTAGGGTCTAGGATGCCCAAAACCATCTGCAAATCTGCGGAAATAGCGCCAGCCGCCTCCATGATGCCTGTTGGAGGTGGTTCAGGCTGAAGTCGGGTTGGTGCGGGGGCGGGAACGCCCTCAATGTCCTTCTGTTTGTAGCGCAAAACAGGGGTTGACTTGATGTTAGCCATTGCCCATTCGTTCTCATGTCCCTCGTCTTGACCCTCGGCAAGCAACCACTTGGCTTTGGGTGCAAGGGCAACGCTCTCGGTCATGGATGTGCGCCAGAAGTTGTACATCCGCTGTGGGTCTTTGGCAAATCTGACCAAGCCGTATTTTTTACGCTTGTCATCCACAATAACTTGTGCGCCATAGCAAGGCACAACGGGAATGTATTTACCCGCCATAGTCTTTTCTTCTAAGACTTCTAATGCGGTGCATTTTATCCACTTCACGGCCTTGCGGAAGCTATCACGCTCATCAATGACTGTGAGACCAGCAGCCTCTACACGGGCAAAGAAACTGTCAGAATCGGCAAAGGCTGAAGTGCCATCGCTCAACAAATAGAGTTTGGCTCGTTCACGCTCAATGTAGAAGAATTCAGCAACCCGAATGTCCTCTTTGGTGATCCAAGCGGCTGTGTCATCGCCTGTGGAACGCTGTTGAAAGTTTGCCCCATCATCAGCGTCTGGGTAATACTCTTTAAACACCTTCTTATCCATCACTGTGGTGATCAGGCAACGCTCTGCATCTGAGCCATCAGGGAGGATTGAGTTGGGGTCGAAATAGACTGTGAATGGGTTATCAATGGTGTCAATGAAGATTTCCTGATCAAAAGAATCCTCACGCACATAACGATAATTCACACGCCAGTAACCCCATCCCATCCGAACTGCGTAATCAAACGCTGTGTCATAGGCTGTATCAGCGTTGGAGTTCACCTCAATGTGGCGGGTGATGCCCTCGATGACTTGAGCAATCTTGTAGTCTGCCAAGTTGTTCACAGGGTGAACTTTGATGCGGGGGCGCTGTTGACGCTGTTGGTTTGTGACCTGACGGATGTAAGCATCAATCTTGTTGATAGTCAGGCATGGGCGGGATTCAAGGTTGCGTGAGTTCTGAATCTCAACAGGCCATTGGTCGCCAGCGGCAAACTTAATGTCGTTTAAGGCTTCTGCCCGATTGGTAGAGTCAGAATCGTTGACCAAGCGCCAAAACTTGATCGCCTCGTTGATCTTGTCTTTATTCCCTGTTTCGTCTTGGTAAGCCATATTCAGCCCTTTATTTCGTGCGCCATTATCCCATCCATCCGCTTGCCATTGCAATCTGCGCTGACTTTTTGCGTTTAGGCGGCTCTTTAATCATAAGTGCAATATATCGGAAAGCGTCAGCCCCGTGTGAGTAGTGATCATGCAAGGGATTGCGGCTGAACTGCCCTGTATCGGGGTCAACCTCATATCGATAGTGCCTGAGACAAGCCAAACCATCTGCCGTGTGTTCCCTGTCAAAGTAGCAATTCGGAAAGATTGTCCTTGCCGCATTGATTGAGTCTAGGATCGGCACTCTTGGCATGATCTGAGTCTTGTACCCTGCGGCTCTCACAATGTCATCAATTGACCGACCCGCTGCCGCCAAGGTCTTGTTCTCTGCGTCATGGGGAAGCCAGATGGTGTCGTACACATAACCATAAGTTTGCATCGTTGCCAGGTAATACGAAATGGTCTTTTGGCTGTCCTCAATGTAGCGGATTAGCCTGGTTTCCATGCCCACAAACTGCAAGAACCAAATGGCTGTGCTGTCTGACCATCCCAAGTCAAAGACCGCATGGACTGGCTTTGTAGCGTCATAAGGAACACGGCAGATTCGCCCATCCTTCTCGGCTTGTTGCATCTCTTTGGCAAAGATAGCCCCATCCACAGTTTGTCGGCATAGACCTTCCCAAACTTGGTTGTAGGCTTCCTCATCCCTTTGTTTGAGAGCATCTTTTTCAAGTTTAAGGGTGTCAGGAAACCAAGGGTTGTCGTACCAATTCACCTTCATGGTGATACTGTCTGCGGGTGGATTTGCCACAAACCTTTGGTAAGTCTCGTCTGTCTCCAACTCAGGATTGAAGCTGATCCATATCTCAGACCCTTCCTTTCGGATGGTCGGAATTAAGATGTTCCACGATAGGCGGCTGGTGGTCTGCGCTTCCTCAACCCAACAAATGTCAACACCTTCATAAGACTTGATATTTGAAACATTGTTCTTCAGGCCAACAAAGCTAAACTCTGTGCCGTTTCTGCCCCTGATGCTTGTTTGGGTGATCTCGTAGAACGACAAGAGGCCAAGGCTCTCGATCTGGTCGCACAGTAACTTATGAACCGAATCCTTGATGGATGTCTGAAACTCACGGGCGCAGAGGATGCGGATTGGGTCTTTTGCGCCTTTGATCAGTAACGCCCTTGCAATTCCCCAACTCTTAGCCCCACCCCTTCCGCCATAAAGAACCTTGTAACGGCTCTTTTTGAACAGACCTTCCAACTTGACGGGAAACTCTGCCTTGGCAATGGCATCGGTTACATCGCTCATTCGGGCTTAATGAATGTGACTTGAATCCCACCCAAGAGGGGTGTTCCATCTGCGTTCTCAATCGTTGTAGCCTGAACCGCTTTGCCATCCACTCGGTCGATAATTTCCCGAATAGCCCAAGGTTCGCCTTCTTCGGCTTGCTTCACTAATTGCTCGGCAATGCTTCTGAGGCGATGCGGCTCTTGCACCAAGACAAGGCGCAGTTTGTCATAGAACAGTCTGCTCTTAGCAGCGTTCTGGTTGCCAACTGGTGCGCCTCTTTCAGCCATTTAAAATAAATCCTAAGTCTTTGAGCCTAAATTACTTTTTAGTCTTAGGCGTTGGTTTTTTATGTGCCTTTTTCTCAGCTTCACGCTTTACTGCGTATCCGATGGCGACAGCCTGTTTGATGGGCTTGCCAGCTTCTATCTCTTTTTTGATATTGGCTTTAAGCGCCTTGGGGGTCATTGATGCTATCAGCGGCATTTGCCTTCTCCTTGCTTAACTCACCCAACCAGTAATGGCAGTCTTGAATAGCCCCTGAAAGCTGCATCAAGACCGCCTCTTGTTGTTTTGCTTGCGCTTGGAGTTCTTCCAAACGCTTACTAACTACTTCAAAATTCATGACTGACTATGAATGATGGCAAAGTTAATGATCACGGCTTCTGACAATGTGCCGCCTGAGATGTTACGCAAGGTGATGCTGACAGAGCCAGCGCTCAAGGAATTGGCAAACACATTGTATGAGCCTGGTGTTGTCTGACCGCCTGAAATGGTCAAAATCACGCAGTCGTTTGCGCTGATCAAGTTGTTGTTCAGGGTGAATGTGGCGTTGGTGGCTGTAGCCAATGAAGCGTTGTTCATTGTGATGCGACCAGCGGACTTGTTTAAAGTCACGGCTGTTGACTTGTCAGTTAGTTGGGTCACAGCGCCTTGAGCAGCGGCTGAATAGCCAATCTCTGCGGTTGCGTAAACAGTTGAGAATTCGGGGTCTTGATAAGCTACACCAGTGGCGATTGAATTAGACATAATGTTCCTTTAACAGTTCCAGTTTTTGAGGGATGCCTTGGCTCGTTCAGCAGGGCCTTTGGCGTTTTTTACTACCCCCTCCATCCTAGCGCAAAATGATGCTTTTCTGCCAGCATCGGCTTTTGTCTTAGGATTTGGGGCGGGTGGTTTTAAATTACTGCCGTTCTTGGCATTGTATTCAGCACGACCTTTAGCGGTCATTCCCGCACCTTTTTCAGTCGGGTTGTATGTTTTTCCCTTGCCTGTGGTCTTGTGGGGAATGGGCTTATCGTGCTTTGCCATGATTATTTTTTCTTTGCAGTCTTGGCAGATTGTTTGAAAGCCTCGGCTGTGGGTGCGCCCTTTGCGCCTACTGCTCTCATGCGCTCTACAGGCTTCCCTGTGGCTTTCTCAGTCTTGATGCGCTCTTGCTTGGCATGAATGTTGGCATAAAGCCCTTTTGAAGTAGCCATTTATTCCTCCACAACCGCACAAATGTCGGCTTCTTGAATGATTTGGTAATCTTGACCATCAATCTTTTGGGTGGGCCAATTAAGGTAATCCCCGTTCCCGTACTTGATAAAGTCTCCCACTTTTACATCGTAAACCTTTGGGCCGATGGCGACAATAGTTCCCTCGTTAAAAGGTTCTTTGTTGTTGACAAAAATAATGTCGGAGAGATTTCGCACCTGTGGTTTTACAACAACACGATCACGCAATGGGGTCAGCATTTCTTGGGTCTCCCAGGCTTCTTTTTGACAGGCACTGAGACCTCTTTCATCTCATCAGTCATGATGTCATACACGGGAAGTTTCACGACCTCAACTTGCATGGGTTCGTGCTGACCGCACCAATCGCTTTGGTGCTTGTTCTGCTGTTGGGGGCTTTGGCGGCAGATGCCCATGATTTGCTGATTCTTGAAGAATCGGCAGTTTCCACAATTAGAATGTGATTCAGCCATTCAATACCTCTTTTATTGCTTGGTTAGAAGCGCCCCCAGATTCTCCGTCTGCGGGGCGTTTCGCTTTACTGATAAGACTTGCGGTCGTGAGTATAGCAAGAGCCTTCACGCTTGCCGCCCTCAAACTTTTCCTCTTTGCCCTTGTTGGTCATGGCATTGGGAATGTTGTTCTTGACGCTGCCATTTGACTTCATGTCAGGGACTGGATTGCCAGGCATTTTTACATCATTGCCGTAGCCCATCATGTCTTTGGTCAATTTTTTCATGGTGATTCCTTATTTAAGGGTAAGTAAATACAAGGTTGAATTGATCAGATCGGCAATTTCATCAACGATGTTTTGCAGTTCTGTATCTTGGGGGATTTCTTGACGGGCTTCTTGAACAAATGCTTTGAGTTGTGTCAGGTATTCGGTCGGAGTTTCCTGTGGTTGGTGCAACTCATCAGGAAACTTTTTCATGCGGGTGTTGTAGCGACCTTGATAGCTCTCAGCCAATGTGTCTGTTAGATCAACAATCTTGGGATAGAACTTGCCCAACGCCTTGTGTGTTGAGAATTCCCTTGTCTGCAAATGCTGAAAATGGGTAATCGTGCCACTGTGAAACAGAGTAGCTACGAACTCGGCAACTTCGGCATTTTTTTCCATATTTGCACTATACCAAAAAAAGCGGGGGAATCAACCCCCAAAAAGGCAACTGCATAGCCTATTCAAATTCTGCCACAAAAGGCAGTGGAACTTCAACAGGCCATCTCCCTTGTTTGCAAAGCAATAAAACTGTGCCAATGTGAGCCTCTGCCCACTTTCTTTGGCGTTCTTCCTTAGTTAGGTCTTTGCCCTGATCGATTTCATAGTGGCAAGCCAAGCACAAAGCAGCGACCAAATTGTCATCAGCCTTGATGCCCCGACCCTTGCCACCGCCCCAATTACTGTGAGCCGCCTGAACGCCATTGTCCATGCCACAGCTTTGACAGGAGAGACTCGCCACTAGTTTTAGGAGTTTCTGGCTTCTGACATACTTGTGTTTCGGATATTGCATATTCTTTGGTGTAAAACTTATGGTTGTTCTCGCATTGGCGTTTACGGCTGACAAATTCAGGGTTAGATCGGGTATCTAAGACTTTGAGGGTTTCAGACCCACAGCGGGGACACATCATGTTTCTATTCCTTTTTCTGCCATCCATGCCAAGAGCCATTCAATGAACTCTGAGCCTTCTTCTTTGGTGAACTTGTGGCTTTGCAGTCCTAATTGAACAACCCGTTCCCCGTCTAGGCTTGGGGCGACCTTGCCCACCTTACGCCCTGTCTCATGCGCCCATTGGTCAATTAAAAGCCTTTTCCAATCGTCTGATGACCATGCACTGCCAGCGCCTTTCATTTGCTTGGCA